>JACCDW010694421.1_pt1 | contig 29004 bp, 36 predicted proteins | sample 7449781 | NCBI WGS metagenome assembly JACCDW01 (sample SAMN15323449, study PRJNA562643) | freshwater metagenome | isolation source: river surface water | place: USA:Blue River Watershed | collected 2017-08-18
ATACAAAAAAATATAAGGAAATGAACAGAAGAATTTCAATCAACACGATTGGTTTCGCTGTACCACAATCTTTTATCACTAAAGGTAAACAAAGATTAAAACAGCACGTAGACACCGTATATCTTAAGAACGGTGATGAGTTCGAAATCGAACTTTTTAATCCAACACAAAATAAAGTTTTAGCAAAAATCGAGATGAATGGTAAATCCATTGGTAATGGTATTATACTTCGTCCTGGTGAACGTGTTTTCCTCGAAAGGTATCTTGACGAGGCAAAGAAGTTTTTGTTCGAAACATACGTTGTAAATGGAAATAATGAGGATGTACAACAAGCCATTGCTAACAATGGTGATGTGACTGTTAAGTTCTATAATGAAATTGTTTCACCAAGTTACTTAAGTGGTAGTAGTGGTACGTTAACCATTAACAATCCGGTTTGGACTAATACACCATATACGTATACAACTCATAACACATTAGGTAACACTTCTTTTACTTCAACAAGTACAAGTACGTTTTATAATGCTTCGTTAACAAGTGGGACAATAAGTACAAATTCATTAAGAAAAATGGAAACGGGTAGAGTGGAGAAAGGTTCGAATTCCAACCAATCTTTTACATATGATAATTCATCATTTAATAGTTATCCATTTGAAACAAATTGGTGGAAAATTAAACCACAATCAACTAAACCGGTTGTTAGGGAAGAGTTGGTAACATATTGCACAGAATGTGGTGCAAAAAGAAAAAAAGATACACATAAGTTCTGCCCACACTGCGGAACAAAATTCTAATAATAAACAAATCACAAGGTCAAATAAAAAAGGGAGTTTTAAACTCCCTTTTTAAATTCTTGTATGTCATTATCTTGTTCAGGATCAAATTCTGTATTTGTTTTTTCAGGATCTGTCTCACCAACTAATTGAATCTTTAATTCATTCCATTTTTTTGCACTAACAAAATAACCATCTATTTTATTTCCTGTTATTGGTAATAAAACATAGAATGATGAATCATCGGGTTCAGAACTCTTACTATATATGACAGCGAAAAATCTTTTACCTTCATTTGTTTTATATGCTCTTTCAGATATTTGTTTATACTCATCATCAAACAATATACCTTCGTGATTCACCCAATTATCTTCTTTTAAATTGTAGATACCAAATTTACCTGTACTTCTACTTTTGTATAATGAAATATAATCTTTATCCAATGACAATCTCTCATCAACATAAAAATCATTTTGCATTATGTTGTTTATGATTAGTTTAATACCACCAGCACCAGGTCTAAGGATTTCAATTTTATTACCTAAAGTTTTTCTTTCACCTGCGGTCATTGCTTTGAAAATTTCCGAGTTTGAAAACTTATCAAACATGTTATCTACAGTTAATGTGGCAAAAGAATATTGTTTTTTCATTGCCTCATTCATACTATTCCAAGATTTTGCCCTTCTTAAAACGGCACCATTTCTATTAATAAAAGCAAGTTTTTCTTCTGGTGGTCTATGTGCAAATTCATATTCATCACCTTCTCTTTCATTAATTCTTGATATTGGATCAACATTTCTTCCTTTATTCAATTGATCATTTTGTGACCATGGAATATATTTTAATTTGTTTTCGTTAAGTAAAGAATCAAGTTTTGGATATATTCTTAATAGATTTTCAGTGTCAAAAGATGGTTCACCTGGATTATGGATACCAGTCAATTTAAATTGGGTACGTTCATAACTATTTGGTGACATAATTTGTAATGCACTCAAAAAGAAATTCGGCATGTATTGATTTGAATCTTTTCTATTTTCATTTGTTTGTGGAAATTTAGATTCATCGATCACAAAATAAAATGATCTGTCCCCTCTTTTACTTTGGTAGAAGTTATTGGAGTTAGGTGTGGTTGTACACCAGTTACTACCACTATAATTGTATGTGTATCGAATAAAATATAGGTACCAACCAAACGCTATTGATGTTGCTTGGTCAGGAACATTATAAACTCTAAATCCATTGTCTTCAAAAATTAAATGACGAGTACCGTACCAAAGTTCCTTACTTTTTTCGAAAAGTTCTGTTAATCTATTTTTTTCGGTATCATTAAGATCATCAGGATTTTTAAAATAATTAACTATTGAATTACTACTTGGTGCAGAACTATCAACACTTTTGTAGAAAATCTCATCAACAGAAAGTGAAACTTCTTCTCCTTCTTCACCAGTAATGAGTGGTTCAGATTTGAATTCAGACCATAAACGTTTTATTTGGGGTAATGAGTATGATCTAATATCCCTAACATTTTTTAATTCGAATTTTTCTCTGTTAGGATTACTACCATTAAACCAACCAAGGAAGCTTAATAACCCACCTTTAACTTTATCGGGTTCTATTGGAAAACTACCTTTAACACTCTCAAACCAGTCATAAATCTTTTTAACGGCTTCGGGAGAAACACCTTTCCACTTGTTTAACAAAAATGCTTCGGTTTCCCTTGACATTTGTGCCTCCATAAGGTGTTTTTTAACAATGTCTTTAATATTCATATTAATAAATATAACTTAATATAAATACTAAATAAACTCGTCTTTTGCTACTAAGAAACGATATTTTCTGTTTTTGTGAATGATTTTTTCAAATCTTCCAATTCGTTCAATACCGATTTACACATTTTCTCAATCATCAAAACTTTCATTAGGTTGTCCGCATTTGATGAATCCATTTCGTTTGTGTAGTTCGATAGAAGTACCATTTTCATTAAATTGTCGTTTTCTTGTTTGGCAACTTTATCCTTTTTCCTTTGAAAATATTTCTTGGCATTCTGTTTAGTACAACCAACACAATAGTTACTATGTCCATCTAAAACCAATTTGTTTTTATAAAACTGATTCATTGATTTCGTTTCTTTACAACCTGAGCACTTCTTAGTTTTTTCCATGTTTAAAATTTATTTTCAACGCAAAAATATGTATATTAAAAAGAATCTCCAAATATTTTAAAAAATTATTATATAAGAGATTTTATGTTATATGTCAAATAAATTACTTTTTAAGATTGGTTACTATTCTATTTTTGAAAAAAAGACATCTAAAGGAATTGTATATGTAGCCGATAGTGGTAAAACCATTTATATACAAAATCTTAAGAAATACGTAATAAATCAAAATAGGGACATAAAGGAATCTAAATCAATAGAAACACTAAAAAAATATGTTCAATCTAAATTAGATAAAAAATCCAAAGAAAAGGAAAAGAAATTAAGTAAAATACCAAAATCATTATATTTGGTTTTAATTAAAGAAGAAAGTACCGGTAAAACCTTTGTTAAGGTTGGTATAACCTCAAAAAGATTTATCATGAGAAGATTTAGTAAATCGTATGGTTATGATGGTTATACTTTAGAATCAATATTAAGAAGAATAGATACTCCCGATGCAGAAAGATTGGAAACAGAAATAAAAGAGAAATTAAATAAAAAAAGGTCCGTAAAAAAATACAGACCTTTATTGGAATCTTTTTCTGGTTATTCTGAGTGTTTTAGTTATGACTCAATAACAGATATAATTAAAATTTTTGATCAGTTAACATTAGTTTCCTGATGGTGCTAAACTATATGCAATAACCATACCCACCTGTAATGCTTTTGGGTTGTTTTTTAATAAATCGTTTGATGCCAAAATGTTGTATTCCGAGTTTGCTGCTAATTTTTGTACAAGACCACCAACAGTATCCCCCGATTTTACTTGATATAGACGATTGGTGTGGTCTTTATCTAACTCTTTTAATTTAGATGGAGAAAACCCAAATTTAGCATTTGGAAATTTCTTCATTTGTTGTGATATCGGTGGATTGTTCCAAACCGAATCAAAAGAATCTTGATTTTGTTTAGCTAAACGGTCTTCCGCACTCATTGGTACTTTTTGTTCACTTACCAAGTGATCTATAACTTTTTTAACTTGCGTTTCTGTGAAAATGTATTTTTTCATATTATTTTGTTATTCTCTTTTTTTTATGTAATTCTTCGTTTTCTTTAGTAAGGAATTCAACTTTAACACTTAACGCAGCAACCTCTTTTGTTAAATCTAAAACCATTTGTCTTAAATCATCTTTTTCTCTTGATGATGCAGCTAAAAGAGCTTCTAATTTTGCAATTCTATCTTTACAGTCGTGTCTTATAAAGTCTTCGTCTCTTTCTTTGTGCATTTGTCTTTTCTCGTAATATCTAAATGCACCAGCAGAGCCTAAAACAGATACTACCGCAATTAAAACTGAATAAACGTTTTCCATATGTAATAAATACCACCAATAAAAATAAAATTTTGAACTTTTTTTGTTTATCGGTAAAGTAATCCCAAATAAATTTTTACATGACAAATAGTCACGTAAGTAAACGGGATTTTTCCGATTTAATAGTTTATTTATTTGTGTATGCGAAACTCAGATTACTCAAACTACACTTTTTTATCTGATGATTTTTTCGTATATTTTTTTCAAAATAAACTTAATAAACAAAAATTCATGAAAAAAACGATTCAATTTTTGTTGCTATTCTTAGCAATGAGTTTTACGGGGTTTGCTCAAATTACAACCTCGACGATTTCTGGTATCGTAAAGGATCAGAAAGGTGAAACCATTCCAGGTGCAACGATTCATGTAACACACGAACCAACAGGTACGAATTATTATTCTGTTACCAATAAAAGTGGTGTGTTTGTGATTCCTGCAGTTAGGGTTGGTGGACCATATACAATCCATGCATCATTTGTTGGATTTAAAAAAGGTGAACTTAAAGATGTAAACACTTCTTTGGGTTTAACCGAAAACGTAAAATTTGTGTTAATTGAAGAATCAACACAATTGAAAGAAGTGGTTGTTACGGCTGGTAAAAGTAACATTTTCTCAAAAGAAAAGACCGGTGCGGCACAACAATTTGGAAGAAGAGAATTGACCACAATTCCAATCACAGGGGCGAGAACTATTGATGGTGTCACTAAGTACAATCCATTTGGTAGTGGTAACTCATTTGGAGCTCAAGATTCTCGTCTAAATAACTTCACGATTGATGGTTCTCAATTTAACAATAACTTCGGTTTAGGTTCATCTGCACAAGCTGGCGGTAGAACAGGGGCTTCCGCTATATCGTTAGATGCGATTGAGCAGTTACAGGTGAACATTGCACCATTTGATATTCGTCAAAGTGGTTTCACTGGTGCAGGTATTAATGCGGTAACTCGTTCGGGTACCAACGAAATTGAGGGTAGTGTTTATCAAACTCAAAGAGATAATAGTTCTCGTTATGTTGGTGATAATGCAAGAGGAACAACTGTAACAGCATCTAAATTTGATGAAAAAGTACAAGGTTTCCGTTTAGGTGCACCAATCATTAAGAACAAATTGTTCATCTTTGGTAACTACGAACAAATTGAAAGAACTGAACCAGGTACAACTTGGATTTCAGATGGTTCACCACTTACGGGTACACAAATCAGTAGAGTTAAGTACAATGATATGAAAACTCTTTCTGATTTTATGAAAGATAAGTTTGGATATGTAACAGGTCCATGGGAAGGTTATTCTAACACAAATGCTTCTAAGAAGTTTTTGATTAGAACTGATTGGAACATTAATGATAAGAACAAATTAACTCTTCGTTATGTTCATCACAATTCATCTGCGGAAATTAACATTTCAAATTCCCAATCAGCGGGTGCGGGTAATAGAACTACACAATTCAATGCAATGAGTTTCCAAAATAGTGGATACGTCATTATGGATAATACTCGTTCCGCAGTATTAGAATTGAACTCAACTTTGTCTAAATCTTTATTTAACAATTTAATTGTTTCATATGACAAACAAATTGAAGATAGGGCATATATGAGTCAAATGTTCCCAACAATTGATATTAGAGAGGGCGCCGCAACTTACACTTCAGTAGGTTTTGATCCATTCACCCCCAGTAATAAATTAGACTATTCAACATTTAATATTACAAATAACTTAACTAAGTATTTGAATAAACATACATTAGTTGGTGGTTTTAACTTTCAAATGTATCAGTCTAATAACTTATTCTTTCCAGCATCTAATGGTGTTTACATCTTTAATAGTTTAGCGGATTTTTATACTGCGGCAAATCAATCATTGGCAAATGGAGGTAAACCATCAACATTTGTTCCCGCTCGTTTCCAATTCCGTTATTCGGCTTTACCAGGTGCCGAGGAACCAATGCAAACTTTGAAATCTAATAGATTGGATTTGTATTTGCAAGATGAATATGATGCAACTGAAAATCTTAAATTAACTTTTGGTTTAAGAGCAAATATTATTGGGTTTGAACAAACTGCATTAGAAAATAAAGCAGTAACGGCGATGACTTTCGCGGGTGGAGAAAAATTTAACACGAGTGTTCTTCCTAAAACACAATTGTTATTTGAACCTCGTTTTGGTTTTAACTACGATGTTAAAGGAGATAAGAAAACACAAGTACGTGGTGGAACTGGTGTATTCACCGGTCGTCCTCCATATGTGTTTATTTCAAACCAAGTGGGTAACAACGGTGTGTTAACAGGATTTATTGATGTGAGTGGAGCAGCAGCGGCTCAGTACGGATTTACAGCAAATCCAAACCAATACTTCATCCCATCAACACCAACCTTACCCTCAACATTTGATTTAGCATTTACTGATCCTAATTATAAATTCCCACAAGTTTGGAAAAATAACTTAGCGGTAGATCAAAAATTACCGTGGTTAGGTTTAGTTGCAAGTGTTGAATTACTTTATAACAAAACACTTAACGCAGTTCATTACTATAACGCAAACTTAGATGTACCGGTTGGTACATTGGGCGGTGTCGATAATAGACCTCGTTACGCTGGTACTGATGCTGGTGTAAGAGTAAATGATAACGTTTCAATGGGTGCAGTTCTTACCAATAGAGATGGTGCTTATAATAAATCAGCTACGTTCAAATTAGAAAAACCAATATCTAAAGGTCTTTGGGGATATGTTGCATATACTGCGGCAGATGCTCAAGATTTTATGGACGCGGGTTCAATTGCAAGTGGTAGTTGGCAATCAGCACTATCAGTTAATGGTAATAATGACTTACAATTGGCAACATCATCTTTTGTTGTTAAAAATCGTATCGTAGGTTTGTTAGGTTATAGAATTGATTATGGTAAGAAATATGGTGGAGCAACTACATTTACGTTAGGTTATGTGGGTTCTCAAAATAATCCATTCTCTTACATAGTTGCAGGTGATTTAAATGGTGACAGAGTATCAAACAACGATTTAATATTCGTACCAAACAAAGCTTCGGATATTCGTTTCTCACCACTTACAATTGGTACAGGTGCAACAGCTGTAACTTACACTGAAGTTCAACAACAGGCAGCATTTGATGCATTTATTGACCAAGACCCTTATTTATCAACTCGTAGAGGTCAATATGCTGAAAGAAATGCTTTAGACCTTCCTTGGTTACATAGATTCGATTTATCGGTTGCACAAGATGTATTTGTGAAAATTGGTGGAAAGAGAAATTCATTCCAAGTTCGTTTCGATATTCTTAACTTCGGAAATATGTTAAATAATGAGTGGGGTGTTTCTCAAAGAGCAACTAACTCACAATTATTAAACTTTGTAAGTAGAGATGTGAATAACGTACCAACATATAGATTGGCAACTCAAAGAGATGCTAGTGGTACTTACTTGATTAAAGATACATATCAATACAATTCATCGGTATTTGATGTGTGGACGGCTCAATTAGGTGTTAGGTATACATTTGGTAGATAATTAATAAAAAACACAGAAGGGAGATTTTCGAATCTCCCTTTTTTTTGTATATTTTAGTATGTCTAAAATTATTAATCTTTTTGGTGGTCCTGGTATAGGAAAATCCACACAAGCATCAGGTTTATTTACTGAGATGAAAAAACACCACATGAGTGTTGAATATACATATGAATTCCCTAAAGAAGTGGCTTGGGAAGGAAATATAAGTCAATTAAGTGATCAGTTTTTTATCACTGCAAATCAACATAGAAATATTAGTCGTTTGTATGGTAAAGTTGATTTCATAATTGTGGATTCACCAATAGTTCTCGGTTGTTTTTACGAACAAAGATATGGTGAAGGATATCCCGCATCTTTTTATGGGATGTCCGGTTTAAGTAATTTTCTGTGGAATCTTTTTGGAAAATATGAGAACATAAACATACTTTTAAAAAGAAATAATGAAACGTATGACCCAAATGGTAGAATACAAGATTTACGAGAGGCACAAGAAATTGATGAGGATATTAAACAAACACTTCTTATTAATAATATACCTTTTACTGAATTTAATGTTGGTACCAATACTGCTGTGGATATATTTAATTATATAACAAAACAGTGATATGAAAAAAATTTTAGTACTATTCTTTGGTTTAATTATAACCTTAACCTCTTTTTCACAAGAAAATATAAGAATTAAAAATAATGTATTTGAAGTCCTTTATTCACAAAAATTAGAACAACCCATTTGGATAAAATATCATTCCATTAATAGACCAACAAATGTTAATAGGGGTACAATGGATTTCTACAAAGAGCCTAATATAAAAACTTCAGATGCTGATGATTATGTTAAAAACATTTATGATAAGGGACATGGGGCACCAGCAGCATCGTTCTCAGATAATATGGAGAATTTGAAACAAACATTTTCTTATTTAAATTGTATTCTTCAAGACCAATATCTTAACAGAGGTGAATGGAGACTATTAGAAGAACAAGAAAGAAAATGGGACGATTCTGAAAATTTAACAGTTATTATTAAAGTGTTTTTTGATAATCCAATTAAAAGAATTCCAACAAACGCCGCAATCCCATCACATTTACAAAAACATATTTATTTTGAAAAACAAAAAAAATGGAAATGTTTTGTTTTTTTAAATGAAAAACCAAAATTTAAATGGGATCAATTAGAAATGCTTTGCGAAGATAACGACCACAAATTGTAACATGTCTTCTTTAAATAAAGAATTGGTAATATATCAAGATAAATTATATTGGGTTTATAGAAAAGTAAAACAGACTCAAGTAAAATCTGAGTTTGTTTCGGATTTAAGAGATTACTGGTTATGTGATTTAGTTGTTAGAGACAAAAACACAGATGATTCTAAATTATTATTTTTAAGGGAAATCAGCGACGCTGTTGTAGTAAATTCTTAATATCTTTTATACAAAGGTTAGTATATCTTTCTTCGTTTCTTTTTGCTTCTCTTTCGTAAGGATTTGTGGAATAATAATAATCTTTCTGGTAATCTTGATATCTAGGTCTAGATTGCAAATAATGAGTATACTCGTGTATAGTAGTAGAAACAATATCCTCAATCGTATTACAGTGTGGTAAATAAATTGTTATGTTATTTCTCCAAAAACAGTAGTTACCAAATACAATGCATTTTTTTAGAGTTCTAGGTCTGTTGCTAAACGATATTTTAAGTTTAGTTCTTTTTCTTTCATTGATACCAAAAAATTCCCTACACCATTTTATTGTTAAGTTGGTTAATCTTTTTTTTAATGAGGTATCAATGAATTTTCTATTCATTTTTATTGTTCGTTCTTATTTTTCTTGTTGTCTTTTTTATGGGTTTTGTTACCTCATAAATTCCTGAAAAGTTTTCCAATAAATCTTTTAGAATTGCAGAAAGTTCATACTTCTCATTTTCTTCACTTTTTCTCCAAAGTATATTGACAAAACTTTTATATTCTAATTCACTTAATTTTATCCCACTTCTAAGTGAATTATTCATAATTTTAAAAACCTTTAACTGTTCTCCTAATTTCTGTTCATTCGAGATCCCAAAATACTTATCAACATGCACATTGGTTGTAATGTTGTTTATCACGTTCTCAATAAAATTCGCGAATGATGGGTGATTTATGTCGATTTTCATTTCCGTTTTTTTATAAATAGTTTTTAAAATAAAATATCTAAGAAAAAGGGGAGCTAAACTCCCCTTAAATTTTATATATATCTATATATTATTTGGCCCATTTACCTCTCACTACAATAAGTGCAATTACATTATAAACTGATAGATCTTGATAAGTATCTTGTACACTTTCTCCCACGGTATCTTCTCTTCCTAACAACACTAATTGTTTTAAACGTTGTATTTTATCATTCATTCTGAACCATAGTCCTGTTTGGGATAATTTAACCTCATCTGGTGTCGATAGTTTAGTTCCTACAGAAATATTATCGGGACCATAGTTTAATTGTTTTCTACAGAATGTCTCATACATCTCGTTTAATATTTTTTTAAATTCTGCAGTTGTGTCGGGGTACATTTCTTCACATTGTTTAATAGCGGATTTTTGTTTTTCTTCTGACATGATATTTAATTTTATATTATAATATACCTAATTTATTTAACTTTTCCAAATATTTATATATAAAAAATAAGAATGGATAACAACATCAACATAGACGAAAAATTTGAATCGGACAAACCGAAACACAAACAACTCATAAAAATGTTAACATTTAGAGTTGTACCTGCATACTATAAAGAAATCGAAAAAGTTGCAACCCATAAAAAAATGGATGTATCTAAATTAATTAGAACATACATTAAAGAGGGTATGAAAAGAGACGGTGAATTAACCGACAGAGAGGAAATCGATTTCGGTTTAGAATAGATTATTTATCAAACCTTCTAAAAGAATTTTGACTAATCATATTAAAGTGAACTCCACCCACAAATCGGTGGAGTTCTTTTTTACCGGTATAACTCATTGCAGACTTCAAATAATCCTCAAAATTTTTAACCCAACCCTCAATAGTATATTCTACCTTATTTCTTCTTACAACCCCCTCAGAAGTTGTTAAATCCTCTTTGCCCCATGATTTCTGTACATCTTTAGTACTCATACCTCTAAATGTCTTAAATAATGGAAGTTCCGCGTGAAACATTTGTGACGATTCTTTTGAATATTGGTTAATTATTTCACCATTTTCTTTTGTTGTTTCACCTGCACTTTCTAAACATTTATTTAGTATTGATCCTAACATAACATAATCAGCACCAAGTGACAATGCTTTTATGATGTCTGAATATTTTTTAAATCCACCATCTGCAATTATCTCAGTTCTATACTCTCCATATTTTTTTATGTTGTTACACTCATCAATCAAAGAAGCCATTGGGTAACCAACACCTGTTTGTACTGTTGTTAGACAACCATTTCCATTTCCAATACCAATTCTAACCATATCCACACCAATTTTACAGTACTCTTGAAATGTTTTAGGGTTAGCAACATTACCAACCATTAAACACATTGAATAACCGTATTTTCTTTTTGCTTCTTTAGCCATTTCATATAGTGATTCCATATGACCGTTTGCAACATCGATAAGGGCCAAAATTCTATCACCATCCGGTACACGTACTGTGTTGTTTAAGAATATTTTTTCAAAATCTTGTAAACCATATGATAAAAATATATTGGTGTCCACCCAATTGTTGTCAGGATTCATTGTCCTTGGTAAAACGGGAAGTATACCATTATTTTTAAAGAGATGAAAATTGTTCTCACCAACAACGGTATCCATTGGTGCCGTCATAAGTGGTAACATATTCCACACATTTCTCGGGTTAATCTCGTTTCTTGATTTTATTTTTGATAAAACAGCTGGTTCTATTAAAATATCATCAAAATCAAATAGTTGTTCGAAAATATCACTCATGATTTAACATTTATATTTAAAATATAAGAAAAAAACCCGACATCAAAAAATTATCAATAAAAAAAGTATTTATATTAGTATGGAAAACAAGATTATTTCTGAAAATAGTATAAAATCGATATTGGATAAGATATTGACAGAAGAAACTTCTAAAGTTAGAAGGGAAGAATTCAATAGAGTTCAATTTAAGATTGAGGAATTACAAAATTCATTAAACGAAACAATTAAAGAATTCAGAAAATTAGAGGATTCAATACCTGGAGGATTAAAAGTAGTGTCAAATGGTAGAATTTCGGGTATTTCAAGTAATTTAGCCAATGCACAGAAATTGATAGTTCAATTGAAAGAAAAAATAAAACAACACAAAAGGAATGTTTACACCCAAAGTGTGGAAGAAAAGAAAAAATAATGAAATTCGTTGAACTTTTAGAGGAATTTGATCCAAACATTAAAAAAGATGACAAAAGTTATAAAAATCTTGTCAAAAGTGTTTCATTTCTTGAAACCAAAGAAAAGGTGTTGTTCCTAACAACTTCAAATAGAGGTGGCTGGGCAGTAAAAGAGTTAGATGAGGAACCAAAATCCACAAAATTAGCTAAAGCAATACAATCATACTTAGGTAAGTCAAAATGTAAGTTAATTGAAGTTCCTGATTTGAAAATTTACACATGTGAAGGAAATGTATCTCATTTTAGAGGTAATGATTGTGGTATTAAGAAGTCATTATTAAAAGATAAAGACAAGAATCCATCAGGACAACATAGATGTTGGAGAAGTATTAACAATCCAGATGATGAATTGTGGAAAATCTCAAAAGAATTATTTGAATCGGATGCTGTCGTGTTTTTTGGTTCAATTAGATGGGGTCAAATGAATGCACAATATCAAAATCTTATAGAAAGACTCACTTGGTTAGAAAATAGACATTCTACTTTAGGTGAATCTAATATTTTAAAGGATATTTCTTGTGGAATCATTGCCACAGGTCAGAATTGGAGAGGTAAAGAGGTTATTGATGTTCAAAAACAAGTTTTAGAGTTTTTTGGGTTCGATGTTAAGCCAGAACTATGTTGGAACTGGCAGTACACCGAAAATCCAAAAGACGAAACACAAAAATCCTACAAAGAATCAGGTAAGAAATTCAACGACACTTTTGAAATCGATTAATTTTCTTCGGTTTTATTATTTTTTAAGTATTCTTTACCTTTTTCAGTTAAAAAAAACATTTCTTCAGTAGTGTCGTCCTCATATGAATTAACATAACCCCCTTGTTTCAATTCATGTAAAACGGTTCCTGCAACTATCTCTTGTAAGATTTTAGTAAACTCGTCTTCGGTGAAAATCTCTTCAGTTTCTTCACCTAAAAGTCCCGCAATATACTTTTCGTTCATTACTTCTAAAATGTAACCCTTGGCATATGTTAAATCGGTTATTTCATAATCCTCAAAAAATTTTGATTCAACTAAACCCATTAAAAGGTTCTCAGACTCTTCAATTACAATCGGTTGGTATACTTTAGACATAGATATTTTTGTTTTTTTAATAATATAGAGAAAAAAAACGAGAAAAAAAAATATTGTCACTACATCATTTTCTGATTATTTATTATATTATAATTAAAAAAATAACAGTGAAAAATTACGAAATATTTGTAAGTATCGCATCTTATAAAGATAGTGAACTAATTCCAACCTTGAAGGATTTGTATGAAAATGCTAAGAATCCAAATGAAATAAGATGTGTCGTTTTTAATCAAACAGATTATGAAGTTTCTGATGATTATAAACTTTTTTTCGAAGATAAGAGAGTTGAAATTTATAATATGGACTACAGACATACAAAAGGTGTGTGTTGGGTTAGACATAAAATTCAATCGTTTATTGAAAATGAGAAATACTATCTACAAATAGATTCTCATATGAGATTTGGTAAGGATTGGGATGAAAAATTTAAATTTTATTTAAATGAATGTAATAGTTTAAAACCTGTATTGACTTTCTATCCTGCTGGCTATAGTATTGAGGACGGAAAAAAACAAAACAATATTATAAAAAATGAAATTAGGGGTTTAAATAGAAAAGCATGTTCATCTTTGGGTGTTGGTATGAATAAAAATCTTTGTGATTTACATAACGGTGATAATAAACCAATACCAGGAACAACGACAGCCGCGGGATTCTTATTTGCCCCGATTGAATATGTTCAGGAGGTACCATATGATCCTAATTTATTTTGGAATTATGAAGAAAGTGATCAAACATATAGAGGTTTTACATTTGGTTGGGATTTCTTTGGTTTACCCGAATGTTTGATTTGGCATAAGTACAATACGACTGGTGTTATGACACACTATAAAGAAAATCCCGATTCTATGCATAGAGAAAATTATTCAAACACTTATGCTGAGAAAAAATTATTTGGTGATGGATACGATGGGAGATATAAACTTGGTAACCAAAGAACCTTAGAGGAATATGAGATACTTAACAATATTTCATTTAAAGATAAGACATTTGAGAAACCGAAAGATAAAGACCTATTAATTGTTGTCCCATATAGAAATAGAGAAGAACATTTAAAAAGTTTTTTAGAAAAAACACCAAAATATTTTAATGAAAGGAATATTACATATGATATTTTAATTGCTGAGTTAGATGATATTGGAGATTGGAATGCAGGATTAACATGTAATTCATTAGTTAATTTTAAGAAGAAGGCTAATTACAAATATCTTTATATTCATCACGTAGATGTTTATCCAATAAGTGGTGATTGGGTTTATCCTGAAGAAAGAGAAATTTTTCACAATATGGGTGACTATGGAAGTTGTCTAATGACGATGGATGGATTTTTAAAAGTTGGTGGTTATAGAAATGGTTTTTGGGGTTGGGGTGCGGAAGACAATGATTTAAATGCCAAATTTATGAAGGCTGGATATAAAGTTACTGATGTGACTAAATTACCAAATTATAGTGTAGTCTACGATATGGGTTATCAAAATCATCCGAGAGATTTTGTTGCAGTAAATTATAGTAATAGTCATAAAATACTTTACACTACACAAAATAGAAATCAAGACTCTCTTTTTGATTTTAACAAATTTGGTAAAACACATTCATTGAAAAAAATTGGTGAAAACATTTATAAACAAAATGTTACACCGTTGAAGATATCACCTAAAAATCATAAAAATAAAAATGTTATTATCAGTTATATCAAAAATTTAAAGAAAGACTATGTTTATCCTTTTATAAAAAGTGTTTCTTATTTTTCATCATATAACTATGACATGTATGTGATTGATGCATCAACTGAACAAAACGTTGATGTAGTAAAAGAAATAGAGGCATTTGGATTTAAGGTAATAAAAAGACAAGCTGTTTATGAGAATTTATTTATTGATAGGTTACTAGCATTTAAAGAATTTGCTTTGTCAAATCAATATGAAGGAATATTATCATTAGATTTTTCAGATATATTCATACAAAAAAACCCATTTGAAATAATAGATACGTTACCTAAGGATAGTTTAATTTTAACTTCCGAAGGTGTTGTGATTGGTGCACAAAAATGGAATAGAAACGTAATTAATATGGTGTATGGTGAGAGTGTGTCTAATTTCTTAAGTCCATATGAAATATTAAATTGTGGAGTAACATTCGGTACACCTGAGGTTGTTTCAAATTTTGCCGATGTGGTTATTAATGAGTATAATAAACAACCAGAAAATATAAAAGCAATTTATGGTGTTGACCAGGCAATCATTTTGAAGTTGATTTATCATGATCAAAAAATTAAAGTAAATGCAATTAGAGAGGAATATCCATTAGCTACCCATCTTCATGTTTATTTCAATGATAGAGAATCTTGTAGGTTTAAAGATGTAAATATTTTCGGAAATAAAGTTGTGAGAAATAAGGATAATGAAGTTTATTCAATAGTACATCAATATAATAGAAGTGTAGAAATGTTTAGTGAATTATTGAATCATTATAGAAAATTTTATCATCCACCATATTAACATATTTATATAAACTAATGGTCATAAAGGACATAACCCGATAAACAAACACACACATGGACGGTGATGATAGTGAACAAAATAAAAACATTAAAAGAAAAAGAAAAAAGACTAACTTTTTACAGAGATATGTCGCTTATGTTGGCGATGTTCTTTCTCCCATTTGGATACGACGCATTATTCAAATTAATAATGGATTTAACTGGTTCATATTGGGCAGCAGATATCGTTTTTTATTCTATTTCAGGATGTTTTTGGTTATCCTATATATTACTTACGAAACATTTAAATAAAAATAAAACCTCCAATTAGGAGGTTTTTTTATTTTCTTCTTTTTTAGATTCTGGTTTTTGTAGACCTTTTTTTGTTTCGTCTTTTTTTACGTAATGACTTTTTGTTGCTTCTTTGTGTTTTTCAAGGATTTTTTTCTTTTCCTCTTCTGACATACCAAATACTGACATATTATTTAATTTTTGTTTTTGCTTATTATTTTAATTGATTCTTCTTTTTTCTTTTTAAGAACGTAACATTTTTCATATTCCTCCATCTCTTCAAATATATAAATCATTGCATCAATAATTTCAATATAAAGTTCTAAATCATTTTTAAAACCAATTATACTACAACTATCAAAATAACTATTTAATATTTCATTGTCAAGAGAAACCGCATAATTATAAATCATTTTCAATTCCTTATCATCATAGTTATTAACTTGTAGAACCCTCGTCGCTTGTATCAAAAATTTAAATGACATATCCATAACATAAATACTATTCATATACTACCTCCAATTTCTTCTCTAACATTTTAAAACATTCTCTAAATCCATCTAATTCAATTTCATCCCTATTATTTTTGGATGTCGATCCATTTCCGATAACAAATCCATTATATAATGAGATAGTAAAAGACCAATGATTTTTATTGTACATTTCCACATTTAAAAAAACTCCGTTGTCATCAAAAAATTTATATAGTCTCCTAACATCAAATAAATTTAAAGTACTGACACACGGCACACCTATGTTGGGGAACGTATCCTCGATAAATTTCCTAAAAGATTTAGGGTAGTTATTTTTTATGTTATACCAATCCATTATACCATTAATTATTATTCAAAATAAACAAATTATATATATTTTTAAAGATTTTTGAAATTTATAACATACTTATGATTGTTTACATTAATAAATGAAAATACACGAGTTTTTTTACAACGAAGATAGTAGAAGATTATATGTGGAGTTTTCTACTAAAAAAGACGGTGATAAATTTTATAGAACTTTAGAACTTGATATTAAAGACATAGAATATTATTCACCTGAAATAATTGACGAGCAGGATTTGGAAGATATTGATGAATTATTCATAATTGAATTAATAAATCAGTATTTGGAAGAAAATGATTTACCTGATGAAATAATTTTGTGATATTTATTACTATGGGATTCCTAAATGAAGATAAAAAAGAGAAGTTGAACAAATTTGTAAAATTTGTTAAAGACCAATTGGAGTTGGAATCCGTGCCCACCATTTTAGTACAAAACCATAGAGATGGCTTAAAAACTACCGCAAATTACGATTATACTAAAGAAAATAAAGTTATTAAGGTTTGTAGTAAAAATCGTGCATTAGTTGATGTAATGAGGAGTATTGCTCACGAACTCGTGCATCACAAACAATATGAACAAGGTAGATTAGAAGTAAAACCACCAGATATCGGTGGCGAAATTGAGGATGAGGCAAACGCAAAAGCCGGTCAGTATATCAAAATGTTTGCAAAAGAAGATGCAACAATCTATGACGAATAGTGGTTTAATTTACCCAAAGATTTTTATTCATCTTAATCGAATTGTCCCAATTATAGAATAATTCCCACCAGTCAGAGATTGACTTAGTTGTTCCATTTAACTTAAATGTGATATTATTTTGTTTACCGGGAATCGATTGAAAAAGAAATATTAACCAATTGACTTCTGATGTATATGATTGTGCTCCTAATCCTTGGTAAGTATAAAAATCAAAATCATACCTAATATTGTTCCAGATAGTGTGATCAATTTCTTCTTGTTTTCCTCCATCAGGATTCCAATCCCTAATATCGGATAAAAATTTTCTACCATTAGAATATTGATACTGTTCGTTGTCATATGTGTTGGGTGGATTATGTGTCCTACCCACTCTACCAGGTTTTAAATCCCAACCACCTTTATTGTTTGTTATACCAACAAATTTACCCCAAAAAATTGTATTTTCGATATTGTTTGCAGTAGGATAAATTACCTTATTTTCTATGTAACTTAATTGTACTTCTAATTGATGACCTCTGCAGTGAACATGATTACTGATTCCCATTGATTGATTAAACGCATACACAACATAGGTATGATTTAAAATTGGTAGGTCATTTTTCCTACTACTATTTGAAATGTCGGGTGTTGTTGGACTTGACATATTCGATTCGTCTAAACCCCAGTATAATTTTGTATTAGGGTAAAGATTTGGGTTATCTGTAACAGCAGGTTTACTATATAATGGGAAATGATTGAACCAAATTTCTTTTACATTCTTGGTATTGATTATATCAGATAAACCAATTCTGTCAAATAACTTTTTATAATCAATTTCACGATTGGTGGAATTCTGTATAAAGTCCATTTCATAAACGTTAATATAAGCAACCGGTATTACGTTTAATTGAAAGGGGGAGTTTTTAGTATTAAAATTTCTAAATCGAGAACCCTCTTCCCAAATCTTTTTTGCCATAATTGATTCATTAAGAATCTTCTTTTTTACACTTTCGAGTGTACTATTATAAATTTTATGGTAACCGTCAGGTCCTTGTTTTAAATCTAAATCAATACCGTTCTCTGTTGGAATATAGGATAAAATTATAATAGGAACTTGGGTAGTTGCTCCGTTATTTTTTAATAACTCCGAATTGATTTCTAAAAATTCATAATTTTTTACATTAAGAATTATCAAAGACTTAATGGTGTCTTTTAACAATTCTAATGTGTCTACACCGGATTTTAAACCTAATATGGTATTATCTGATAAAATACTCACCTTTTTACATCTTGATGTTACTTTAGTTTCATTGGTGATGTTTACTAAAGAATTATCAGACATTTTACCGTTGATGATAAATTTATGTTTTTGAGATATCACTATTTCTTGTATAGGATTTGATACCTCAATGGATTTTAGTTGATTAGATAAATTATTATTTGTTAAATCAACCCTTGGAGTTGGTATCTCGTCTTTACTACAAGAGATAAAAAGTACAATAATAAAGATGAACTTAAATAATGTTTTCATGATTGTAAATTATCTCATAAATTTTAATAATACCCTAACAGTTACCGCTTTGTCTCTCGTTCCATTTGACATGTAAAGGTCTGTAACAACTTCAGGACCTAATAAAGTCATTTTACTTAAAGGCGTGACACCATTTGAATTAACGTTATTAACTTCATAAGTGTATATGGTTCTATTACCTGTTTCGGTATTATACACACTAAGTTTATCAACTTTATTGTAAAGTTCGACATCAAATGGTTTGTGTGATGGTTGAAAAGATCCGTTGAAGTTAATAAAATCGGTTGATAGGTAATAAAACGGTGATCCTACAGTACCATCAAATTCCCATGTTGTTTTACCTATAATAAATCTTCTATCTTTTGATGTGGCGTCAAAATTTTGTTTCATTAGTACACCACCACTAACAAAAGTTTGATTATTCCAAGAATTAATACAAATGGTGTCATTTTTTATTACTTGATAAGATGAAATTGAACTGATGGGTACAATTTCATAATCATAAAATACCCATTTACCACCGGTTATTACAGGTGGGGTTATTAATTCGTACTTTTCACATCCCCATAATAGAGGTATGAAAAACAATAAAATGATTTTTTTCATGTCTTAACTTTAAAATGAACACAAAAATAGGTATTTTTTTTGATATCATAATAAATTTCGAAATTTTTTTTTGATATTTATATATTATGAAAATAGAGGTTTCTGAGAAACAATTTAACAGAATCATTAAAAACATCACTGAGAATCAAGAAGTTAGTGAACAAGGAGAGACTTCAAACCCTGAACCACAGGCGGGTACATCGTCCCAACAAGCTGGTGGACAAGGATATCCTGAGGTTGGAAAATGGGAAAGTGGTGTCACAAGAGGACCCGCAAATCAAGTTGGTATCACGAAATGGTCTGATGTTGTTGGTTCGGTACTAAAAAGAGGTAAATCAAATCCACTTAAATAAACTATTTATATAGAAAAAATAATGGTAATACAGACCAGACATATTGTGACTGAAGGTGAAAAAAATAGAATATTAGGTTTATATGGAAGACCTCAGACGCCAGAATCTATAGTGATATCAGAATGGTTATCACCTGACGAAAAATATTGTATATTTTTTGATGATTTAATAGATATTGAAAATAAAACAAAAATCGGTAACATTTGGGAAAATTTTGACCATTTTAAGTTTTTCTTAAAACATTCCTTTGAAGTTGCAAAAAATATCCCACAAGAAATAAAAGAATCAGTTTTAGAATCAATCAATTCGTTATTAATAACTGAATCAAATCAAAATATGGTTGGTTTAAAACCATATGTAAAAGAACTTCTTAATGAAAATATCTTTACCGATGCAGGAAATTGGGTAAAGGATACTGCAGTAAGTGCGGTACAAGGGGTTAAAAATTTCGCAACAACATCAATTGATGGTCTTAAAAAGTTATATACCAATATAAAAGATGGTGAATGGAGAAAAGCATTTGAAATTATTGGTAAAGGTGTTTTATATGTCATGAGGTCTATAAGATCGGCTCTTTATAGTCCAATTGGTATTTTACTTGATGCGATATTAATTGCAACAGGAATCGGTAAAAGTGTACAATGGATTCCTTGGGCAATTGTTGTAGCTTTAGATGTTTACGAATTAATTAGTGGTAACTATGAAGATCCTGATTTAGCGATGCCTTGGAGATTACTTCTTTTTGGTGTTGATTTATTAGGGTTAGCGACAACGGGTGCGGTTGCAAAAACTGCTAAGTTTGGGGTTTCAGCGTTAATTAAACAATTCGGTAAGAGTGCAGATGATATCGTGAAAGCAGTTCAGGCAAATAAAACTTTACAAGGAACGTTACAAAAAATAATGAATTCAACCACTAATGCTGGTGGTTTAATGAAACAAGCTGCAACATATCTACAGAAAAATGTACCGAAAATTTATAATTTTTTAAGTGGTGCTTTCAATGCGGTTGGTGGATTCATAAAAAAGATGATAGAGGTGATGGCATCAGTATTAAAGGGTACATTTAAGGCGGTTAGTGCACCTGGTAAAATAGTTAAGAAAGCATTAGGTGGACAAAGACTTGGTAGTGCAGCACAAGCAAGTATAAATGTAGGTGCTCCGATGGTTGCACTTGGTGCATATCAAAAAGGAAAAGAAAGAGAACAATATCAACAATTATCTGCGGCATTACAGGGATCAAATACAAAACCCGATTATGATGCTGTTGAATGGTAAATAAAAAAAATAGAAAAATAGAAAATATGAAAATTAGTTTATTAGATGTTTTAAATGAAAACAACCAAAGTTCTGTAAATGAACAAGGAGCAAAACAATTCATTGCCGGTTTTACTGGAGACGCCAAAGCATTTAAAAGTGCTAAACCTGGTGTCTTTGCTGCTTTTAGTGATGTGTTAGCATTTGCTAAGAACGATAAAAATCAAATTGTTGGTTTAACCGCTAAAAGTCCAAACAAAGCGGTAGTAATTACCAATGTTGATGATTTATTACATGCACTTAAAGTTGAGGGTGGTATGGCTGCAGATGTTTTAGCAAAATTTAATCAAGGTTTATTAAAATCATCTAAAACACCTATTGATTTGATTGATGGTATAACCAAAGAAGTGGTTGGTTCAAAAAATTTCGTAAGCAGATATGGAAAAATGACTGATTCAGAAATGAAAAATGCATTAAAGGCTGCGGGATATAGTGATAATGCAATTGAATCTTTCATGAGAAATGCAAAAAAAGATCCTAAATTTAAACAAGCATTTCAAAAAGGTGTAACAAATAGAAAACTAAAAAGAACTGCCAATGGAAAAGATAAAAACATGACTCCTAAAGGCAACGGTTCAAATGTACCACCACAACAAAAGAAAACTTTAATAGAAAAGTCAAAAGAATTGTTAAACATGATTAAAGTCAAAAAAATGACTTGGAAACAACTTTTGGCTTGGGGTGCAGGTATTGGTGTTGGTGCTGCAGCTCTATGGTGGTGGTTATATGGTAGTGAAACAATTCCTGATGATACACCCGAAAACGAACCAACTGATACCGGTGCTTGGGCACCTTGTATTAAAGAGTTACTTAATTCAAAAGAGGGTACTCTAATACAAAGACCAAACGGTGAAATTAGTGTTTTTGTTAAAACATCAGATTATCCGGACGGAATACAATTCTATCCGAATGGAGTGGTTATGAACACATCAACAAAACAAAAAGGTAAATGGAAATGTAAAGGTGGTCAAGCTGTAATTAAAGAATCTAATAATAGTTTAACTATTTTAAATGAAGCGGAAATTGATGTTGAAACAATGACAGGATATGTTGATACCGCGGTTGATGATTTGGACGGACTTGTTGACACAAGAAACTTAAATAGTTTAGTAAGTATTCTTACTGCTCTTAAGGGTAATACTTTCCAAGGTAAGGATGCAATGACTGAATTCTTATCATTGTATAAAGAAGATGAAGGTGGTGATGATTTTGTTAATGATGTTAATAGTGTTGGTGTTAAAAGTTTAGGGACTCCTGGAATATTAGCGAAGAGAAAAATTTTAGAACTCGTAAAAGGAGGTGGCTCATCAACTCAAACACCAGGTACTAAGGTTGGTTTAGGTAATATTGAAATTACTTGGGATTCGGCTAATAGTGGTGGTGACGGAGGTGGAGGAAGTAACCCAAAACCAGCTCCAAGATCAAGCTTCCATGATTGTTCTGGTAAAAACTTACCACATGAATTTGGTTGTCGTTCAACTCAAGTTAAAGAAGTTCAAGTGTGTTTAGGTTTACCTGAAAAATATCAAACAGGTAATTTTGGACCTATAACTAAAAAGGCTTTAGAAGATAGAGGTATTGATATAAGCAATGGTTTAACACAAAATATTATTGATTCTGTTTGTAAAGGTGCAGATCAAGAAGTAACTAGAAAAAGAGAACAAATTAAATTAGAACCATTAGCACCAAGAAATATTAAATTGGCTCCTGTAAATGTAAGTAATTTAAAATTACCAAATATCAAACCATTGGAGGCGACGCCAGCACAATTTTATAATGCGTTAAGAGAAGCTGGTTACATAATTGGTGAGGATGGAAATAATAGAATCAAATATAAAGGTGAAGATTTAGACAACCAATTATTAGGTAAATTAGATACCGCTTTATCTGAAATGGGATATACAAGAATCAAACAAAAAGATAAAGACTATGGTGTTAAGTATGTTTGGGAAAAACAATAATTAATATGAGTGAAATAAAAAACATAGTATCAAATGTACTTTTAGAAGAACGTAAAAAACGTTTAGATGAGGCGTATGTTGAATTAGATGATATTAGAGATGGTGATTATTTGATTGAGAGATATTTGCACATTACAACTGATTTAGTTAATGAAGGTTACGATATTGATGAAATTGAAATTCCTGATAGTGTAAAAAATTTAGTACCCGACTCAATAAAAAATTCCGATATAAAAGGTGCATTAACAGATGCTGCAGCAACATCAGCAAAAGAATATATTATTCGTTTTGTTCTTAAAGAAATTTTTGGTGCGGGTCCTGGATTTTCAACATTTGCAGCTCAACTTTTTGCTGATTGGAATCCATTAGATTTATTGAGAATTTTCAAAAATCTAGAAGAATGTAACAAAGCATTTCCTGCACTATCAGACAGATTAATAACAATGTTAGTTAGATACATTGCATCAAATGAAGTTGGTGGTGATAGAAATGATTATAGTATCGGCTTTAAAGGTATTGGAAGTACTTATTTGGGTAATTTATTTGGTGAAGTTGTTAAAGAGAGTAACATATCCGAACAGGTTGCCGATAAATTCTGTAAATTTATTCATTAAAAATGGAAATGACTAAAAAAGAAATATTAGAAAATAAACAATTATTAAAAGAAGATTGGATTGAAAACGCACTAATGGCTGCAGGTTTCATACCTGTTATTGGTGAGGTTTTTGATGTTATATTGATTATAAGATACATTATTAAAAAAGAATATCTATATGCTGGATTGATGTTAATCGCATTAATACCAACTGTTGGTGATTTTATAATTAAACCGTTTTTAAGTATTTTAAAAGGTGTTAAAGGTGGTGGAAAAATTGTTTTAAGTAGTGCTGATGACATTGTGAGATTGGCAAAAACAAATCCAAAATTAGCACAACAATACCTTAAAATACAAGAACATTTAGGTAACCCTAAAATTGCACAATTAATTAAACAAGTTGAGGGAATACCTGGTGTCGGTGCAACTTGGTCTAAGGGTATGTCTAAGGCAATTAATGAAAATAAAATTGCTGTAAATGAAATTAAAGGTCTATCATCATTACCAGGTACAATCGGTAAAGAAATTTCTGCTGGGGGTAAATTCAGTACAGGATTAAAATCATTTTTCCAAGAAAGAGCATTAGCAAAATATGTTGAAAAGAAAGGAATGGCACCAAGTACTTGGTTATCAAATTGGTGGAATGTTGTTAGAAGAGGAAGAAAGGATAGAATTGAATTAGTAAAGAAATTTGTTATTGCAAATGGTATTCTTGATATGTTCGGTATACCAAGTTTTGAATCATTTCAAAATAGACTTGAGACAGATGATAAATTCAGAACACAATTAGCTAATGATCCAAAATTTAGTCAAATCGTGAATCAAAGTGGTGTGAGTGGTGAAGAATTATCGTCAATAGAAAATTCACAAGGACAAAGTGGTGGTGGAGGTATTCAAAAAACTTTTATGAATTTGGCAATGTTAAAAACATTGGCAAAATTATACACTTAATAGATATTTATATTAGAACCTAATTGGTTTGGTCGCCATTAGGTGATAATTGAATTAAACGAAAAGGAGGTATTCTAATCTCGACAAAGGGGTCCTAAAGACCTCTTTGTTCGTTTACATTGTTACTCTTTTTATTTATATTTTAATATGGCGTTACCTTGTCCAATGTGTAAAACCCCATTAGGTTTAACTTTAGAATTCATTATTAAACATCCGATATCCGCATGTCCCAACTGTAAAACAATACTTGATTTTACCGTTAATGAGGATATTAAAAAATCATATAATGAGGCGATGAATGAAATCAAAAAAATAAAAAACCAATACAAAGGTGTAGTAAAATTTGGTTAAATTCTTTTAACTAACCCAAAGATATTTATAGTTAATAAACTAAATTAAAAAAAAAATTATGGCTGGAATCGCAGACAATTTCGCAGGACTTCCGATTGAAGACCTAATTGTTTCTCCTATTGTTGGTATGGCAAAAGGTCAAGCAAAATTAAACGAGGTAACTTGGAGATATATCTCCGAAGTGGCTTTTGAACAAGATGAGAAAACTAAAAAGAATGTTGCTCGTTCTTTGGACGTTGAGATGAACAGAGTCGTTACTAACGGAGAAACAGGAGAACAAGAAATACAGAAATTGTATAACAAAGTTCCTATGTTACCATTGGTTCCGCTTCCTTCATTAGCAATTACATCGGCAGACATTGGATTTACTATGGAAGTTAAAACTTCTGAAACATCTAAAGAGAGTTCTGATAGTGAAACATCATATTCAGCTTCAGCGTCTGCAAGTTGGTGGGGTATGAAATTCTCAGCAACAGTTGCGGGTAAAGTTGCAACACATAAGGAAAATACAAGAAGTACCGATAATTCAGCAAAATATGAAGTAAAAGTACACGCAGAACAATTACCTCCAACTGAAGGTATGTTAAAGTTATCTGATTATCTAACTCAAATGTTAGAACCATCTTTAATTCCTTTAACTGCAGACCCAAGTAAGTAATATTTGATTTTCTAGATAATTTATGTTATATTATAGTAATATAAATTATTATGGCTAGATTAAACATTGAAGAACTTGTTGGTGGTTTACTTGAAGCGGCAATGGTTGCTCAAGGAATAAGTGAGAGACAACATATTAATGCTCTTAGGAATTATTTTAATCAAGACGGTACACCTAAACTTCAAAACTTCGTAATTGGAGATAAGAGTTTAGATGTACCTCTTTATATTTTAGCCGATCACTCATCAATTGGACTTAGTGAATTAGATATTGAATTTGAGGCTAGATTAATTTTTGGGGATAATGAAAAAGAAGTATCTTCTCTTAAAAAATCACTTTTAGGTTTATTCAGAAAACAGGGATATGAACATAATATTAAAGGAATCGAAGTTGACTCTGGTTTTAACCCAAATAATTCAGGTATGGCTAAAATAAAGGTTAAATTCAAATCAGATGATAAACCGGAGGCAGTAAGTAGGATAGTTGATAGTTATATTCAGAATATGGTTGATCCGAGTATTAATACCTCAAATGATTAAAATAAAAAAACCCATCAAATAGATGGGTTTTATTTTTGGTGGAGGTGACGGGAGTCGAACCCGTGTCTTGCTCGCAATATCATAAATGGACTACACGTTTATTCAGTTAGTTCACAACTGACAAATATTTGGTTCCTATTTTGACATCGTTACCAATAACTGTGTCGAGTTCACTTTTTTACGGTAGTCCTCTGAACGAGACCGTTTGTACCTTTTTGGGTAGGTACCACACCGTAAGGACTTCTGTTCCAAGGTTATATGTCCGCGACCCGTGTGTAGTTTCGCCTTAGGCTACTGCTACGTTAGAAGTTGCGATTAATCCGCAAGCTTCCATGTTGTTGTAAACGTTGCCGTTTAAAATTTACCACCGTGGATTTAAGTCGTAGATGACATCCGACTACGTGCCCATTTACCATATCAACGCCAATCAATACCAGACACCCCCATATTTTAAAGAACTATTACAAAGATATAAATAGTTATGATATTTTCAAAGGAAAATTCTTTTCGTAAAGTGCTTCAAACAATAGTTTATTCTTTTCCCATTTCTTATTGACCATCCCTATTGATTTATGTGTTACTCTAATTTTAGTTGTAACACCAACTTTAACACCTTCGAGATAATTTTCTAAACATATTGGTAAATCATAAAAATGAAATCCTTCAAACTGTTCATTGAATTTATGTTTGATTCTATTTTTGTGAATCATCATAAATAATCCATCAATAACAACAACCTCTTTTAATTTTTCACTATAATCCCCTTTTGAGTAATGATTTACATGTCTTTTACCCTCATGTTCATGACCAACAATCCCATACATTGATGATTTATCCTGCCACCACATACCACTTACTAAATTATCGGTACCAGCAATACCAATTACACCATACTCGGGATTTTTTTCAAATAATCTAATAACCTTAGGTGTGATGTTTTTTGTTTCAAGAATTAAATCATCATGTATGAAAACGACAATATCATTTTTTGAATCATTTAATCCAATGTTATAAATTTCAGGTAATGAATTCACACCATCATTTTCATAAACTAAAATCTCCGTTTTAGGATGTGAAAACATTTTCTCAACATGTTTCAAATACTCATCATCTATTTTACGTGTTGATATAACAACACTTATTGGTCCATTATTCTTCGACATAAATTGCTTCTATATTACCATCATATTCTTTTAATTCAATGATGATTGGTTTATTTGATGGGATATATTGTTCAGTACAAATTGCAGCATTTACATAAAGAGTATCTTTGATGTAAGCACCACCATATCCACTGTGTATATGTCCAAATACGTGTAATATTGGTTTAATTTGTTCCACGCGGAACCTAAGTAATTCACAACCAACGTTCACACCACCTTGTCTCCAATTATTAACAAAATCTCTTGCTTCATTTGGTGGACCATGAGTAATTAATACATCTGTATCATCAGGTATCATATCCCAATACTTTTTTAATTCATCTCCCATTCTTGGTAAATTAAATGCCCAATTATAAAACTCAGGTTGCCAAGGAGATCCCCAAAATTTTAATGGTCGATTGAATTCAGAAGATTCAATTATAAATCCACTATCTTCTAAGTATACCACATCTGATTGAGAAAGATTTTCTTCATTCATTAGTTGGTGGTACCAATCATAATCACCCTTATGGTGAGGATAACGATGTTCTTCAAATGCAAAATCATGGTTACCCGCGACAAATATTTTTGTATCGAATCCTTTTAAATTCATGAACCAATGTACAAATTCCTCAACATCACGTTTAGTACCTTTATTTGTACAATCACCCGCATGAATTAGTACATCACCTTCCGGTAATGAATTATAGTTTAACATTTTTTCATGTAGACTATGTGTGTCAGATATACAAACAATTCTCATTTTAATAATATAAAAAATATTTCTTAATGTGCAAAAAAAAAGTCAGAATATTTCTGACTTAATTTGGGGCCGCACGGTTAATATTTTTGTGAGGTCTCTTCCACCATTCAATTTATTAAAATTGAAAAAATTAAAACTCTGAGATTACAAGTTTTAGTAGTTGACTTTAGAAAGATTATTGTTTCCTTCCATATCCACAGTCTTTTGAACTGTACCAACCAGTGACGGTCAATTAGATTAACCAATCCTTGAGTCATTAGATACTCTCATCTTACTCATTACTCTTCGAGGTTGCCACCCCGATTAATCCTTGCGGGACTAGAGAACTTTCTTACAATTCACATTGGGCTTGGGACCCTTTGTGGCCGTGAACCCCTCACGACTATGTAGTCACCTGTCTCTAACGACTGACGAGCACTTTTCCTTTTGTATTTAAGTTGTTAAACCAAAATTAACAAAATGATTTTAGTTACCGATTTGGAAGGTAGTGGCTCGTCGACCAGCCATGCCATCTTTTGAACGACACGATACTAAACTACCCTCTGAGATATCCCTACCTCCATACTTTTGGACCCCTTCGAGATAAGAATCTTGGTAGATTCAAATCAAGGATTGTAACAGCACCACCTGTACACAACCATACCTTTCGGTTTTAAGATTCCCATTGTATTGAAT
>JACCDW011676016.1_pt1 | contig 29000 bp, 22 predicted proteins | sample 7449781 | NCBI WGS metagenome assembly JACCDW01 (sample SAMN15323449, study PRJNA562643) | freshwater metagenome | isolation source: river surface water | place: USA:Blue River Watershed | collected 2017-08-18
AAATAGTGACTTATCGGTATTTCTCTTTCATTTCCCCCGAGGAGAGCAGCATGCTGATGTCGACCAAGGCAAACCGTTACGCCCACCAGCTGCTGAAATCTCGCGCAGCTGGGACGCTGATGCCTTCGCTGACGGGCGAAGGCAGTCTTAGTATTGATGATGCATACGACATTGCCCGTAGCATTGTCGATATTCGTATCGCGCAGGGTGAAAACCCGGTCGGCCGCAAGATTGGTTTCTCTAACCGCAAACTGTGGCAGCGCTATGGAAAGTCTGCCCCGATCGACGGGCCCATCTGGTCAACACTGTTCGACAGCACCGTCGAATTTGCGATGGACAATATGGGGGTTCACAAGCTGACGAAAGTTGCCCAGCCACGAATCGAGCCGGGCCTGGTGTTCAAGCTGGGACGCGCACCCCACCCAGACGCCGACCTGTTGGGTATTGCCGAATGTCTGGAGTGGATGGCCAACGGCTTTGAAGTGGTGACTTCTCCGTTCCGCCAGTGGTCATTCGAACAAGCCGATGCAGTGGCCGCCTTTGGTCTGCACCGCGCACTGATCGTCGGCGAGCCAAAAATGCTCTCTCGTCAGGGTCGCCACAATCTCGCCGAGGTACTCGCAGGCGCGTCGCTTTCGTTATCGAAATCAACGGCCGACAGTACCGCCCTCTGCGCGGCCGGATTTGGCAGCGACGTGCTCGATAGCCCGCTGCACGCACTCTATTCACTACATCAGCAGCTCAAGACGCAACAGCGGTTCTCGCCGCTGCAGGCCGGGGAGCTGATCATGACCGGCAGCTGGACAGACTCCCTTCCCGTCAAGCGCGGCGAGGTCTGGTCTTCGGCGTTTTCTCAACTGAACCTACCAGGACTGAACCTCTCGCTCAGCTGATTCACATTGCCAATTCCCCTCCTTAGGGCAGCTCAGGCTGCCCGTTTTTTTTTCAGCTTTACTGCGGATATCTCTGAGAATCCAGCCATGCGTGAGACCGAACTGGCGCATGACAAAAACTTAACAAATTGAATACAATCCGCTTCTGACCCAGATAAAGGAGCGACCATGTCCACAGACAACACTGACATTCCCAAAATCGATTTTGGCATCGCAGAAACAGACCGCAGACAGATCATCGAGGGACTCAAGCATTTGCTCGCTGACACTTACACGCTGTACCTGAAGACACATAATTTTCACTGGAATGTCACTGGCCCGATGTTCCAGACACTGCATCAGCTATTCATGGAGTTCTATACAGAACAATGGACTGCGGTTGACCTGATCGCGGAGCGCATCCGGTCGATGGGAGCCCCGGCACCGGGCACGTATGAGGAATTTGCGAAGCTGACCTCTATCAAGCCCAGCAATGGATTACCGAAGGCGCGACAGATGATCATCGAACTGGTCGAAGGTCAGGAAGCCGTTGCGCGCACCGCGCGCAAGATGTTCTCGGTGGCAGAAAAGGCGGATGACCAGCCGACCTGCGATCTGCTCACGCAGCGGATGCAGATTCATGAAAAAAATGCGTGGATGCTGCGTAGTCTGCTGGAAGACTGATGCTGTTATGAAGCCGGGCGTAATTTCGGTGAAGCCGCCCGGCCGCACTGGCCCGCGTACTGCTCCTCGGGTGAGTCTGCCGCTGTCCGACTGACCTGCACCCATTCCATCCATCGCGACGCCAGCTGGCAGGCGGCCAGACCCTCTGTTTTTCGTGGTGACCACTTCTCGTGATTCTCTATGCTCTCACTCTTCCAGATGACGAACTCGACATCGCCGGGAAAATGACAGAACCGTTCATACACCCTCGGCATGATCGGCACATGGTCGCCGAACCAGCACAGACTGACCGGCCGGTGAAGTTCGGGCAAGCGCTGCCGAAACAGGCCTATCATGCGATCCGCATTGCGCAGGTGACGTAAATAGACAGTCAGCTCATCGCAACCGGGCGGCGGCGGGTGCTCATACAGGCTGCACAGCTCTGAGGGACAGGCGCTCTCCAGGTGCAAAGGCCCGTGGTTTTCCATGGTGATAGCGAACACAAACAGAGGCTCAGTCGCTGATTCCAGCACGTGGGTTATCCGCTCCGCGAGCACAAGATCACCGATGAACTGGCCCGCTCTGGGCGCATGACTGAACGACTGTATATCGATGAAGCTGTCGAACCCCAGCAGAGGCAGTACGCGATCACGCCCATAAAAACTGCCCGCATAGGGATGAACGCACACGGTTCGATAGCCCAGATTTCTGAGCTGCGTTGCCAGCGTGCGTCCGGGCCATGTGGGCGTAACGCCCAGATAAGGATGAAACCGATGCACCCCGAGAGCGTCCGGGTCCAGGCCAGACAAAAAGGCAAACTCGGTACGTACCGTGTTCGCCCCCCACGCGGGCACCCGCAAGCTGCCAGACAAGACAGCCTCTCTCTTGAGGCTATCGAATTCGCTGAGTATCTGCTCGCGTATCCCCGGGAAGCATGGTCGCGGATCGAAAAATGATTCGCTCTGCAGCGCCAGCAAATGAGGCAATGGCCCAGCCGGTGTAACAGGATCCTGATGACGTGGTGTGATAAAGATCGGCGGAATGACTGATGGGCGCTCACGAAAACGTTTTCCGTAATGCCAGAGACACGACAGTAAGCCTAGCCGCGCGATATCGAGATCAGGCTGCAACGTCACAGGCAGCGAGGCACGATGGCCAACCATGGTCAGCAGGATGCCTGCCATGAGCAGTGCGCCGGGCACCATCAGTTGCACCTCCACAGCGCCCTTCTCCGCCAGCGATGTCTCGCTTATCCAGCCAAGCACGCAAACCGCGCTGATGATCAGCGTGATGACGAGACTCTTGAACCAGCCCAGAAACGGGATATACAACCTTGGATACCTGATCGCATCTGTGAAGTACTGCCAGTCCTGAAAAACGAAGGGCTCGCGCAGGGCCGCCTGTTTGGCATTGCTGACCATGACCAGCAAGAGAAAGCCGGCCAGTAGCACGAGTGTGGCGAACCACGCTCGCCCGATCACGAGGATCAGTCCGCCTTCACCCACGAACCAGAGACCTGCATGCAGTACCCATGCCGCGATCGGCCTGCCTAGCGCAGGACGAGGACGTAAATGGCGCTCAACAAACACTGAGAGCATCAGGCCGGTCGCTGCCACCAGCCACAAGGACCATCCGGGAGCCTCACTGACCATAACCAAACCAGCGAACAATGCTCGCAGAGATGCGGGCGGGCAGCCATGCCAGACACCAGACACCGAGATTGAGGGGAAAAGGAAAACTGATGCGCGGCTCGTTCTTGGCGAGTCCCTGCTGGATGACGCGTGCCGCGCGTTCGGGTGACCACAGCAACGGTTTGGCGCCGGGCATACGTAAACACATGGCGGAGTGAACGAAACCCGGCATGATCACGTTCACGTGAATGCCAGCGGGAGCGAGCCGGCTGCGCATTGCCTCCCCGTACGCCTTGAGGGCGGCCTTGCTGGCACAGTACGCAGGCATGACCGGTAGTCCGAACCAGCCGGCCAGCGAACTGACCAGTGCCACCTGCCCGCTGCCGTGATTTTTCAGAAGCGGCAGCAACCCATTCAGGATAGCGAGTGTTGCACGCACATTCAATTCGAGCAGTGCCTCGACGTCTTCCCAGGGCTCGCTGAGGGCACCCGTCGGCACATGGGCATTCATGCCCGCATTCAGGATCAGCAAGTCGGGCGCCGATTGCTGTGCCAGTTGCCTGATCCACGCAGCCAATGCGGTCCGGTCGCTCAAATCCAGTAACCAGGTTTGTACCGTTGCACCCAGCGCGCTGCAGCGGGTTGCAATCACAGACAGCTTGGCCGGATCACGGCCCTGCAGCAAGAGAGTACAGCCCGGTCTGGCATAGCTCAGGGCAAGCGCGCTGCCTATGGCCCCGGTTGCCCCGGTAATCAGAATGCGCGCTGGCAGGTCCACGCGTGGCCTCCTGACGTCACACGCTCGCCAGTCAGTAGCGGCAAGCTTCCGGAGACCGCCAGCGAGATACCGCTTGAACTATAAAATCCGCCATTGATCTGGCTGGTTTCCATGAGTACCTGTCGAAATCCGGCGAACAGGGTCATGTCGGGCCTAGCAGGGTCTCGCCAGAAATCGTCCAGCCTTTGCGCAGAGGTCAGTCCGGGCAGATGGTAAATGGCATCCGCAAGCGCCAGCGTCGGCCGCGCATGAGAAAGCGATACCATACCCACGGTGCTGTTGACGGTGACTACCCCCAATGCACCACGCACGAGGCTGTCGAGCTCCGCCTCCTCAAAGAAATGCACGCGATCCTCCAGACCATAATGGCGTGCCAGTGCTTTCACCTTCGCGCCGATAGCGTTCAAGCCGGGATCCAGAGGATGGTTTTTTATGATGAGTGATGTGTCGCCGGGCGCGTGGGCATTAAACGATGCCAGTACTTCGTCACACACCTCGGCCATGTTCGAAAAACGTGAGTGATCACGAATTTGTGAATCACCATCGAGCTGCAACGGCAGCAGATAATAGCGAAGCCCAGCATGCAGCAGATCATGGCAGCGTGACAGCTCACGGCGGCGAATCCATCGGCGCCGAATGAGGCTTCTTGCGTAGCCTGCATACTCGCGCGGCGCAGTGACCAGCGCATGCGAACGATAATGCGGAAAGAGCAGAGGGTTGAGACTGCCGGCCAGGTGGTACACGACATCATGCAACGCCCTCGTCAAAAAAGAGGTACTAAAAGAACTCGCCTTGTCGGCGACGGTGCTGTGCCGCGCGGCCTCAAAAAAAAATACCGGATCACGGGAGATCAGCGAATAATGGTTTACACCTTCGCGTTCGAGCGTAATCCACCAGGGCCGGAAGTAGCCTTCTTCGAACACATGATTACGAATGCCGTTCGCTCTGGCCGCGAGGATCGCGTCTCGGTGCAAAGGCCTGCAGTCACCAAAGACGATCTGATCCGTCACGCCATGGTAGTGGTAGCAATCCCGTAAAAAAGCCAGTAATGCATCAGGCTTGTCACGGAAAGGAATCGAGATGCGCTGGTCGCAATAGGCAAGATCACCCGCGCAGAACACGACCTGGTGCGCTGTGTGACCGGCGCGCATGAGGGCACTCGCCAGCCGGGGAAAAAACGGGGAGCACGGCCCCTGCAAAAATAGAAAAGACCGCTTCATCGAACACCGACCGCCAGTCGTAGAAATGCCCGATAAGCAGGCAAGCACCAGTCGAACAAATTTGAATGCTGCGCCTTTTTTCTGAGGAGTATCTCGAGCGCAAACTCAGGTGATATCAAGGCCTCCCGTGAAGCATCCAGATAGCGCGGATACAGCAGCAGCGCCCCCGCCACCAAAGCATCCAGCGACAACTGTCGTTGCCGACGCCCGAGCGGCAATACATCGACAGTAAGGCCCCAGCCAGCGTAAAAAGGCTGGCCGTAGCATGTGACCTTCTTGCCGCGTAGCAGGGCCTCGAAACCGGTGAGCGACGTCATCACGTGAACTTCATCGACCTGCTCCAGCAGCGGTGCCATCGGCATGTCGCGGAGGGTGAGATCGCACCACCATGCGGTTTGCTGTTCGCCCTCGCCCATGTGGCGCAGACCAGCGACGACATCCGGATGCGGCTTGTAAATCACAAAGGCGTCGGGATTCGCCAGGCGCACTGCTTTCAGCAATGCCTGGTTGGTGTGGACACCCGGCGCGCCAAAAGCCAGCGAGGCATCAGTCTCGACCTGGCCCGGAACAAGGATCACACGTTGCTGCTTGCCTGCCCTTGCCCAGGAGCCGCGACCGGTGTTGTACTTGGTGAGCCCCGCCTCGACCACGCGCGCACGAAATCCGGCAGCGCGGGCGATCAGTTCGTCGCTGAAAGATGTCGTGGCCAGTATCACCTCGAGGTCGGACGGCTGGCGGGCGTCGAAATAGATGCCGCGGTAATCGACGACCAGTGACAGTGGCGGTATCAGATCGGCACCTAAACCCACCGAGCGCAAAAAACCATCTTCGATTCGTACGACTTGTATTCCACGTCGATCAAGATCGGGCAAGGCTTTTATACCCCACACTGCGAGCAATGCACCGTCAGGCACCACATCGAATCGCTTCACGAAACGCACCGAACGTCCCGGAAAACAGCTACGAATAGCTGATCGCTTCCAGTGCGAAATATCGAGCGCGAAAATCGTATCGTTATGAATTCGCATGGGGTGAATGCCTCCCAATCACAGGGACATCAGCGGGAGACGTTAGCAACTCCACTGACAGAGAAAATTGTTGAGCTCAGAATATTGAGAAATTTCTGGAGCTCAGCACTGGGTGCGTTTGCCACATAAATCACATCTTTATTATTCACAGGGAAATTCTGCGCATTCAGGAAGGTACGGGGATCTTTGAGGTCAATACGATAGACCACCGGAATCTTGCCATCCGACGCCACCGGCCATGAGGGCTCTGCCTCCAGCACGGAAGGCTCCTCGAAACGAAACACGAAAACGCCGCGTGCATCGGCGCGACTCTCCTGCAGGCCTCCCGAGCGGGCCAGTGCCTGCGCGAGTGAAATTCCCTGTGCCTCGAAATTGATTTCTTCATTTTTTCCGGAGGCACCTAAGACAGTAAAACTCAACGGCTGAAAGAACGCCGTCAACACGTCACCCGGCCGAAGCTGAATGTTCTGGCGTGGATCACGAATGATCGTATCCATCGGCATCGCCAGTACTTTTCCCTCGCGACTAAGCTGCAACGTGGTTTTACCCACGGGCTGCCTCAGTCCGCCTGCAGCTGCGATCGCATCAAGCAAGCGCTCGCCTTTAGCCGTCAGGGGCATTCGCAGGCTGGAAGCGACCTCACCGACCACCGTGGCATTGGAGGTCACGTTCCGGGTGACGCGCACCAGTACTTGCGGCTGATTGGCCATGCGGGACAGCCGTCGCGCGATCTCCGCTTCAATCTCAGAGGTCTCTTTGCCGGCACTCCTGATCGTGCCTGCAAAGGGAACCGTGATCGCGCCTTCCGTGTTCACGACCTGTTCCGGAAACGTCACTGCCCGCGAGGTGGCGACACCGGTACGCAGGTCCACTGCTGCTGTGCCAAACAGTACGGCGGGTGGCGCTTCCCACACCGACACCTCAAGCACATCACCCGCTCCCACACGGTAACTGGGAACGGCCTCTGTGGACCAGACTTCTGAAAACTGTACACGTTGTCGCTGCCCGAGTGAACGACGGGCCACGACATCGGTGATATCGATCACCGGTATGCGCGGCTGTCCCGTGGGGGTCACCATGACTTCCTCGCGGGTGGGCCCTGTGGAAGCGAGCCATGCGGGGAAACGGGCGCACCCTGCAGTGATCATCAGGATGGTCAGCAGCAGCGGTGATAACAAATGAGTGCATCTCCTCATAGCGTACGTTTCCCGACCGGGTTTCGGGATCCCAGGCGACGCACGACGTCGCCAAGTCGATCCAACAAAAACCACAAGAGCTTGGCAAGTGGCGCGCCCAGAATGAACCATCGTTCCAGAAAGGCGTTGTGCTCAATCCGGCGCACGAAAGACGCCACCTCCCTGGGAGAGAGGTGCGCAGGTCGAAGGTAGAAACTGTCTATGAAGTGTTCTGAGAGCTCAATGAGCATCACGTCTTCATAAACCAGAATGAAGGCAGGAGGCCAAACCGGCAGACTGAACCAGGCTTGTCGAGCTGCCTGCAGCACACGAATGACGCAATCGACAGGAAAGCCCGACGCCTCCAGCAGCAACGGCTTCCGGGCATCCATCTGAATTGCTGCCTTGCTTAGCGCGAGTGTATCGACCTGGTACCGATCCGTCTCCTTCCTGATCCAGTCAGCAAGCGAAACTTCCGTTACCTTGAATGATTGCGCGGCCATTCCACAGCCGAGAAGTACCGCCTCCCGATCAATGGTCACTGCCAGAAATCCTTCGCGAGACAGGATATTTTCAATGAGGGACTCACATTTGTTGCGATGACCTCTCCAAGCAATCGACGACAGCGAGATCAGTTTCATCACATGGCCTCCGTATCAGGCGATGTCAATGGGGTGGTATCCATGATTTGCCGGTAGCGCCACCATACGCCTCTGGGGAAATAAAATGCACGGTGATTTTGCAGACCCAGCGCTACCGCAGAGATAAAGCTTCCGAGACGCAGAAGCAGGCTGTCGCGCAGCAGGTAATCCTTGATCGAGCGCGCATACACATATTTGCGGGGCCGCTGCCAGATGTGATTGTGTAACTGAAAATTTTGTCCCAGCAGAATATCAATCGCGCCAGGACCGTTCAGGTATAGCTGCTCTACCAGATGATCTCGGAACATGTAAGGTAAGTAATCACCGGCCAGCAGCTTTTCAAAATCAAACACGAATTTTTGCAGTGCGCTTTTCTGGAGAGGCAGACGCACACTGCGCACCAGCTCTGTCATCATGCGAAGGCGATACCGATGACGCATCGCGCTCCCGGTCAGCGTTTCCACCGTCAGCCGGGCGGTATAGCGAGACGCAAATATCTCGGCATCCTGAATGGCTTGCGCTTCTGTTTTCTTGATTAATGGCTTCCTGGGCAAAAAGGACAGACGTTCTGTAAACGCGCGATATTTACCTCCTTGCCCATTGGGCAGCTCAATCGTTGACACACCCTTGGGCGCCAGCAGCGGACGTGACATCATCGATTGGGTGAAGGCATGCGGATTGATGCGGGTAGGTATTCCCATCGCAGAAGCACGTTCTGCATGCTCGATATCCTCAAATTCCATCCAGTTCAGGGACTCGTTTTGGGGACAACGCAACCAGAGGCTGCGCTTGACCATGTAGAGGGACCCCGTCGGATACGAACCCAATCCCGTACGGTGAGGATTGCAAAAGACGAAATCAGATTTTTCCAGTTGGCCGAATACGACTGCTCCGAATTTACTGGGTGAGCGCGACTGGTCGCGCATCAGGCCATAATTTACCTTGGTGTCGATCTGCTTTCCGACGCCGGCATCGGAATAGCGCCGCGGAATCAGATTCCAGCGATCGTCGAAATACAGTGACTGGAATGCTGTAAATGGATAGCAGCGACCAAAGGCCTTGACTGCCGCATAAAAATCACGCGGCAGCATCACTCGATCATGCAGGATGCAAAGGTTCTCGTAGCGTGCTTCCTGGGCAATGCGGTTTTTCTTCAGGGTGATGCGCAAGGGGGGCGCGGGAATATCTTCGCCGACAATACGCACCTGATCCCAATACAAGAAATTAGCCCCAGGCCGGCCACACAGGATAATTTCTTTCCTCGGTACGTCAAGCGCAAGAATTCTTCGTACGCAGGCATTCAGCAGCGTCGCATCGTCGGGGCCGGCGGGAATGCCAAAAGTCCAGTCATCGATTCCGGAAAGCTCTGCCGCCAGCGGTGCGGTTTTTGTAAATACCGTGACGCCATCTGCTTTTTCTGTGATCGAGAATGCGGAGGCATAGTAATCACGCAGCACCACATGGCGATCATTCAACTCGCCGCCGAACGCGAGTGATCCGCCGATCGGCAAGTGATGCGCGATATCCCAGATCAGCACGCCGGCATAAGGACAGTCACTCTGAAGCCCCCAACATAAGATATGTTGGGCCGCAAGATCATTGAGCTGCGTCACCGCGCTGACATTGCTCAGGATTTTCTGTGGCTTCCCATGCTCGGGCATCCGGAACGACAGGACAAGCCTGCCCCCGCGATCCGCATCGTTAAGGAGGTGGGCGGGTATGCGCGGTAGATCGCGCGCAGCTGGCAAAGCCAGTATCCGACGATGACGAAGCTGGATCAGCATGCGTCTGCCCCGCCCTCGTATTTGTCGCCTCTCACGCTGGGTGTCTTGACTACCACGGTGATCGCGTCGCTCACTGCCTCGAAGTCAGTAGCCTCCCCGGGTTCCAGCACGATGATGTCGTCTGTCATCAGCTCATGACCTGCCATACGTACCCTCCCCTCCACGATCAGGGTGATTTCTGTCGCAAGCTTGTGATGATGCAGACTCTCTCTTTCACCCGCGGCATACCGCTTGACGGCCACCTCGAAGAGGTCAGTCGCAAAAGCCGTCGGTTGAAATCCTCCGACAAACCAGCCTCGCGTCATCGCATCCAGTCTCGCCAATCGCATCAGTGCACCTCGCCAGTCTCAAATTGATGCAGCTGCCGTTCTGATTTGAGCGGGTGGTATTGGTCCTGCGCGACACGCCAAGTCCCGATTTTTCGTTGTCGCAGCACGAGTTCATTGAACGCGGGCGCGATGTAGAAATTATTTTCTACACGCGCATCCTTCCGGATCATGGATTTCACCGCTTCGACAAAATCCCCGGTACGAGCAAACCAGAAAGAACCCGCTGTCGCATGGCGGCTGATGGGGCGCCGCTGGGCAGCCTCGACCACGTACCCCCTCGCATCCAGACTGACATACGAATATCGCGGATGAATGGAGGAGAAAACAAACACAGCGCCATCCCAGCCACTCTGCCGGAACAGCGTGAGCGACGAGTGATAGTCGGTATTCAGCCATTCATTGGCACTGATAATCAGCAGCTCATGGCTTGGATCGAACTGTGACGCGGCCATCAACGCCGTGCAGGCGGAGCCTCGCGTGGTTTCTTCGATCTGAACGACTCGGGCATCCGGACTGAGCAGGCTGATCACGCTATCGAGATGAAACTGGGCGACCTCCTGCCGGCGCACCGCGAAGGTATACCGGCAGTCGGTCAAGAGCCGAGTACCACTTAATATGCGCTCCAGCAGTGACATCCCGTCGAACTCTGCAAGACAGAGCGGATATCCGCCATCATGCCGATCGAAGTCGATGTTCCCCGCCGCCAGCACCAGTATTTCTGTAGTCATACAATGATCCTCTCTTGTGTTCACCCTCTATTTCCTCCAGATGACTCTGGATGTTGCTGAGATTGACTTCATCGACTGAACGAACGACCATCAGGTGCGCGCCTGCAGCACGCGCGGCGCGGATGCCGTTCTCGTTGTCTTCCACCACCAGACATTCCTCCGGCTCTAGCCCGAAATGCACCATCGCTTTCAGGTACATTTCCGGGTCGGGCTTGCCTCGGCTCACGTCCTCGTTGGAGATCATCAGATCAAGATAGGGCTCGAGGCAGGCCTTGCGCATCATCGCCTCGACCGTGTTGCGTATGGAGTTCGAGCAAACGGCCAGTTGATAGCCCGCGGCCTTCAGCATGGATAAAGCATATTCATGATTGAAGCGCGGCTTGCACTGAACATGCACCATCTCCATCGTATACTGCTGCTTCAGTTCGTTGAGCAAATCATGCAGCTCACGAGGAAGCCCCCGCTCCAGTGTCAGCATGTCGAGCTTGCGCCGCGTGGGCAAACCATCAAATGTGGTCAGATGGTCATACCGGGAGATCGGCATGCCAAATAGCTCAAGTGCTTTATTGAGTGCTTCGTAATGCCAGTCTCTGGCATCGATAAGCACGCCGTCCATATCAAACAGGATTGCCTTGATTTTCATTCGCTCGTCTCGTTTTGGTCATGCGAAAAATAATCCCGAGCTTTCTCCGGGAAGTCGGTGCACAGCAAAAGGTTCGCTTCTTTGAACAAAGGCTTCAGGGTCTGCCACGCGGTTTCTTGGGACCGATGATGCAGCTCGGGAGAGACAATGCAGACACGCTTTCCCTGGTCGAGAAATTCCTCGATGGTCCTGACGTCATACCAATCAGACTCAAAGGAATCCAGCCAGACACCGCTTGCGCTCTGCAGCCACACCGGGTGTCTCTCGACATCGCTAACCCGGGTAAAAAATGGGATGCCAGCATTCAGGTAGCTGCGCATGTCCGGCACGGACATATCGAATACAAAAGCATCCAGCGCAGGCATGGCTGCCAGGGAATTCCCCACTTGCGTAGCCAACCCGTCGGCTTTGATGTTGAGCGCAAGTGTGATGGGATCTGCATCGAATTGGTGAAGCAAAGCGAGCAATTCGGAAAAATACATTTCATCACCTGCAGGCATATCGTGCGAGATAACCAGCTCGCCGCGGTAGTCCCGCAGATCTGTTTCTGTGCCAAATCCCAGCCCAAATGAGCGCTCGAAGGCGATGGCAGTATTTTTTTCGGAGGGCGACACCCACAGCCCGCGGTGCGAAAGAATTTTCATGCGTGGACTTCCACCGCCTGGCGACAAACCGGGGTTTTCAGGAAATTGCTCAGATCTTCAGGCGTGCCCAGCCCATACATGCCGTCCGACTCGGCGCCAATGTTGTAAATGCCAATGCGATGGCCCGCAGCAATGAGCTCGTTGTACACCGGGGCCACATAGAATTCGTTGTTCACCCTGAGGTTGGCCGCAATCATGCGATCGGCGCCGATCACAAAGTCGCGCCCATGGGCGAAGTTGTATATCCCGACCGTGGCCTCATTCGAGATCACGGCTTTTTCCACGACTCGGGTGACCCACCCGCACTCGTCCAGCCCTACGAAAGACCATTTCGGATCATCGGCTCGCATGGTCATGATCAATCCGGCGAGATCGTCACGCGCGCTGGTCTCCAGATACTGGTTGATATCGATATCGATGTATTGGTCGCTGTTAGCGATCATCAAAGGATCGCCCGTGCTGATGAGGGAACGCGCCGTCAGCACCGTGCAGGCTGCACCCTCGGTGATCCCATCCAACAGGATCACATGGCAACCCGGTGCCCATGTCTCGAGCAAAGCGACGAGTTGATAAGTCTCTGCATGCGCTCGCTGGCAAATAAAAATAAACCGGTGCGGACAGCGGGGACGCAGGTTATTGATCACCAGCCGGATCATTGGCACGCCCCGCACGGGGATAAGAGGCTTCGGCTCCGTATATCCGACGCGAGCGAACCGGCTACCTGCGCCTGCCATGGGAATGACGATGTTAAGCATCAGACTCCTCGGTATCTGTTATATGCAATTGAGAATGGGTTTTCCGGGGGATTGCGGGTGACGGAAACCCGAGACTGCGCGCCATTACGCACGCCTTGATAATGGGTTGACGCCAGCGATTGGCGAACGGCCTTAAGCGAAGCAGCGGCTCGCGGTGGTTACTCTCATGGACATGCACCGGGTTGCTGGCAGAAAGACTGGCCACCATCGACTGCCAGTCACTGAAACTAACGCAATCCAGACGCTGGTACACCGAGCGCTCCAGCTGGCGATATTTGTCCAGGCGGAACCCGAGATCTCGGGGCATCGCGACCAGACATTCACTCACCAGAAAGCGTCGGTACTCGTTCATCAGGTGCTCATCCCAGTCGTTCAGAAATTGAGGCGTGCGGTAACCATGCTGCTGAGCGTAGTGCACTGTGATGTGCTGTTCCGGGGTGTAGCGTGCGCGAAAGCGCCGCGCCGCGTACGTAGCGCGGGCCACATGCGCATGACTTTCGAACCAACGGGCATCGGAGGGCGACATGCAGGGCGCACTGAAAAAATCTTTGACCTTGCTCGTACAACCGACTACGAACCAGTCCGACACATGGAACAAGTAGCAGCTCAGCCCCATCGGATGGCGTGTGTAGAACGAACTGACCAGCATCCGATCGCTGTCCTCTGCGGCGCAGCCCAGCTTCAGGAAGCCCGCGCCCGTCAGCTCGATATCACTACGCATCTTCAGCACATAGGCGGACCGAACCTCGGCCAGTCCGGCCTGCGTCGTTACCAGCTGGCGATTCAGGTTACTAGGCGGCGCTGTCCCGGACATCGTGAAAGGCGGTAATGGTCCGGGGTCGGCCGACAGGACCAGATGATCCACCTTTCCGGACAGGTCTTTCAGGCGATGCGAGGGTTGGTCGCGGTAGGTGCTCAGCACCAGTCTCGCGGACGGTACATGCTGCCGCACTGACTTTATCGCCCGGTCAGTTTCAGGGCGGATATCTCCCTGCAGGACCACAGTGAGCTGCGATGACGGAATCATGACGCTGCCCCATAGAATTCAAAAGCCTCATCAACCTCGCCGAACGTGTGCAGCTTGCCGGCATCCAGTACGCAGGCGCGCTGGCAATGCGCGCGAATGTAGTGCGCATCGTGCGACACAATGACCATTGCCTTGTCCTTGCGCCGCTCGAACAACTCGGCATGGCATTTGTCGTGGAAGCGCTGATCTCCGACAGCAACAATTTCGTCGATCAGGAAGCAGTCGAAATCCACCGCCATCGACAGCGCGAAAGCCAGTCGCGCGCGCATGCCGGAGGAATAGGTTTTCACAGGTTCGTGCAGATAATTGCCCAGATCGGAGAACGCTTCGGTGAAGGCAGCCGCCTTGGTAATATCAGCACCGTAGATACGGCAGACAAACCTCAGGTTGTCCATGCCGGTCAATCCGCCCTGAAATGCCCCTCCGAAGGCCAGCGGCCAGGAGATGCTCATCGAACGATGAATGACACCGCCATCCGGTTGCTCGGCACCGCTCAGGATACGGATCAGCGTTGATTTACCGGCGCCATTGCGCCCGAGGATGCCAATCTTTTCACCGCGCTGTACGGTCAGTGATATCCGGTCCAGCACCGTGTGCCGTCCGCGGCGCAGCGTGTATGTCTTGAAGATGTTCGTAAGCTGAATCATTCCGGCTTCACCCACTTTCCCGCTTGCCTCACCAGCGTGAGGGCGATGAGCGTGAGCACCAGGTTGAAGATCGCCAGATAAGCGGGTGACTCATGGGTGGTGACCCTATCGCCAAAAAATCCTTGGCGAATCATCTCGGTGCCATGCACCATGGGCAGCCACAGCACCGCCCGCTGTGCCGCCGCAGGCAGCCAGTCCACCATGTACACCGCGCCCGACAAAGGAAACAGTAGATAGGTGGCGACGTGCCATAGTCGTTCAAAAAAATCATAGCGCTCGGCCAGCACCCCCACGACAAGTCCCAGCGACCACGCGAACCAGCACAGCAGCAGCCATGCCGCCAGCGCACGCGCCATGTCACGAGGCCATTCCATCAGCCCGGCAAAACAAAAGCCCATGGTCAGGACTGCCAGTGATGCGGTACCCCCCACCAGCTCCAGCAACACTCGCGCACTGAGAATATCTATCACGCGCACATTGGGGTGATACAGCAAGCCCGCGTTGACCGTGATTGCATGGGTACAGCGGTTGGCGGCATTACGCCAGACTAGCACCGAGGAATAACCCGTCACCGCAAATGCCACGATTGGAATATCAGACACCGTATGCAGTTTTGCCACCGTCCACAATACGGTGATACCCAGCGTGAACAGCATGGGCTCGGCGATCAGCCACAGCATGCCAATGTTGTGACGGCCATAGCGCGTGATGACCTCACGTAACAGCAGGGCACCGATAACCCGGCACTGAAGGCACAGTGATTTGCTCACTGAGCCGGTGGAGGGAGTGGATATCAGCGTACTCAATTGGCATGCTCCTTCACGCCCGCCACCACCATGCTCACCACCCCCCACGTAATGAGCGCCATTACCATGGTGGCAAAGAACGCGCGCAAACGTTTGGGTTCCATGGCCACATCCGGCAAATTAGGCTGGGCAATCCTCTCCAGATACAGCTGCTTACGATGGGCTTCATTACGCGCCTGCTCAAGCGAAGCGAGCGCCACTGTCAGCTGTTTTTCGGCGAATTCTTTCTCCAGCGCGAGCCGCTGAAATTCCGACGCCTTGGACGCGAGTGACTTCCCTCCGCCCGTCACGCGTGCGGACTCTCGGGTGATTTCATCTTCCAGCGACTGCACGCGCTTGATCAGTGGCGATACTTGAGGATTGTCGCGGGCCATCATCTGCAATTGCGTCAGTTGTGTGCGAGCCGCGATCAGCTCTTCCTGAAGTTTTGCGATCTGCTGAAAGCTGATCGTGGTCTGTCGCTCGGGATCGATCACGCCTCGCTCATTGCGGAATTGAGCCAGTGCAATTGCGGCTCGTTTCGCTCGCGTTTCCGCAATGTCGGCTTCGTCTTGAGCGAAACGGATCATGTCCAGGCGGGCACGCTCATTCAGCTGGTTCACCAGCGCTTCCCCCTGCTCGAGCAGTCGTTCATTGATGCCAAGTGCATCGACGGCAGTAAAAGCGCGTACGGTCAATACGACGATCGGAGACATGCTATCGACCTGCGCCTCCACCATTCCCTGGTAGTAGCGGTGCAAGTTCTCTTCGCTGTCATCCCAGTCCAAACCCGGGAAGCCGCGCAAAATATCCCCCCGACCGAAAGCACCGCGCAAATCGATAGATTTTTGCAGCCCCCGCATCGCATCGCGCGAGAGCATGAAGTCACGCACTGTGAAACTATCCTCGGCAGAACCACTGAGTCCGGAGCCTTTGAAAAGCAAGCCCAGTGGCGAGGTCATCTGTCGTTCCGGGCTTCGAATGACAAACCGGGATTCACTGACGTAAATGTCAGCGGCAATCAACCCGAAGTAGATGGCAGCCAGCAAGGTGGGCACGGCCACCGTGACAAGAAACAGCAGGTGCGCCGATATCCATGCCAGTGCGTGCAGCCGGAAGGTGTCGGGGAGTTGCTCAGGACGCCACATACTCACCCCACCAATCCTGCGAGCGCTTCAACGACGGAGCGCATTTGGTCTTCGGTATGCATGGCCGACAGAAAAAATCGTAGCCGTGCAGCCCTTTCTTCGACAGCGGGATAAATGATGGGCTGGACGTTGAACCCGCGCTCGAACAGCGTGTTCGACAAACCCACCGCCTGCAGGGAACTTCCGACGATGGCGGGTATGACGGCATATCCCTCGGCAGATCCTGTGTTGAGGCCCGCCTGCCGGGCCAGTGTCAGGAAGAGGCGAGAACGCTCGGCCAGCCGTGTGACGCGCTCAGGCTCTTTTCGCAGGAGACGAAGCGCCTCCAGAGAAGCGGCGGCGAGCGGCGGTGACATGCCCACACTGAATACGAATCCCGGCGCTGCGTACCGGAGGTGCTCTACCAGCGCCCGTTCACCTGCAATATAGCCACCACAGCCTGCCAGCGATTTGCTGAGCGTACCCATCCAGATATCGACGTCGGTTCCCGCCACGTCGTAGTGCTCGCGGATACCCATGCCCTTGTGGCCCAGCACGCCGAGAGAATGCGCCTCATCGACCATCAGGAACGCTTTGTGACGCCGTTTCAATGCGATCAGCCTGCGCAGATCCGGCACGTCGCCATCCATGCTGTACAACCCTTCGACCACGATCAGCACACGCTCATAGTCACCCCGGATATCGCCAAGTAGCCGCTCCAGCGCATTACAGTCATTGTGGGGAAATGATCGGCGCATGGCGCCCGACAACGCGGCCCCCTGAAGTACGCTGTTATGGATGAGGCTGTCGTGAACTATCAGGTCTTTGGGACCAAACAGGCAACCAAGGGCGGTCACGTTGGTCGCGTGGCCGCTGACGAGCGCGATGCAGTCATCGACTCCATACAAGTCGGCGATCGCGCCCTCCAGATCTCTTTGCACAGGACGCTCGCCCGCTACCAGCCGGCTGGCCGAGGCCGAAGTTCCATATCGGTCGACGGCAAGGCGAGCCGCGCGATTTACCTGAGGATGTCCCGCCAGGCCCAGGTAGTTGTAACTGGCGAAGTTGATGTACTCGCGCCCCTCGATACGCGTGGTTGCCCCGGCGACGCCCTCATGAACACGAAAAAAAGGACTGCTGATACCGAGACGGTCTGCTGCCACCCGGGGCACCCGGATTTTCTGGTAACCGGGATGGAGATGAAAACGACAAAAGGCGTCGGGTACATCGGCCCAGAGCGGCGCATCACTCGAGCCTGCGTCATCGGCGCGGGCGACTTTTCGGCGCTGAAAACGCTCAATCAGGCGTGCCTTGACCTCGCCAGCAATGCCGAAGCTACTCATGCGGTCATCCTCACGCCATGCTCAGCCGTCGAGCTGCTTGCGAGGAATGCGAGATCACCTTCGCTGAGACTTTCGCCGTGCTGGTGTGCCAGTTCAGTCACGATCGCGCTGGCTGACGACGCTTGATCATCAGCCTGTCTTTCATCCTGCAGCAGCACATCAAGGATTCGTTCCGTCACGCGCTCTGCCGTCGGCGACTCGCTGATTAACATGACGGGTAATCGGATGCCAAAGCGGCGCTCGAGGCCCAACGCCAGCTCCACGGCCATCAATGAATCCATCCCCAACTCATGTAACGGACGATGTCGGGTGATGCGCTCCGGGCTGGTACGCAAAATATCCGCGAGTTCCTGAGTGACGAGTTGGCAGACCAGCGTTATGCACTCCGCTCGTGGCCGCGTGGCAAGGAGCGACCTGATATCGGCATGCTCGTTTTCCGCGCCACGCCCGCCGGTCACCTGGTTTAGCCGGGCAAAACGCGCAGCAGACGCTGAGGGCAGCATGCGCGAGGTGACTGACCAGTCGAACTCGGCGATTGTCAGTTGAGCGCTCTGATGCGCCAGCACCTGATCAAGCTGGTTGAGTGCCTCCTCACCCGACATCGGTGGTCTACCCAGCTTCTTCTGGAGGCTGTCACGCACAGCACTCTCGCGCGCAAGGTAGCCGCTGTCGCCGACCGGCCCCCAGCTAATGCAGGTTGCCGGTAAACCCATGTGGCGGCGCATCTCAGCAAGCCCTTCGAGCCCAGCATTGGCGGCCACATAGTTCGCCTGACCCGGGCTGCCGAGACAGGTCGTCACCGAGGAGTACAGCACGAAGTAATCGAGCGGTATCCCTAGCGTGGCTTCGTGAAGATTCCATGCACCGCGAAGCTTGGGACCGACCACTTTGCCCAGACGTGCCGATGAGAGCCCGGCGATGAGGCCGTCATCGAATACGGCCGCTGCGTGCAGCACGCCTTTGAGCGGCGGCAGCCTCTTCGAGGCCTCGGCAATGACCTCAGCGACGGGGCCGGCTTCCGTCACATCACAGGCGAAGGCCAGTGTGCGAACACCTGCTGCCTGCAGTTGTGCAACGAATGCTTCGGCGCCCGGCGTTGCCATACCCCGGCGGCTCACGAGGATCAGGTGTCGCATGCCGCGTGACACCAACCATCGCACCGACGCCTGTCCGAAACCGTCAAAGCCACCAGTGACCAGCCATGTGGCGTCACTCTCGAACTGCAAAGTGGTCTTCGGTCGTGAGGGGGGCTGCACAGTCGGCGCGCTGCTCATCGAGATGACCAGCTTCCCCATATGCTGGGACTGCTGCATGGTTCGGAAAGCATCCACCACCCGATCTGCCGGGAAGCAGCGCATGGGGAGCGGGGTCAGGACGCCTTGTTCCATCAGGGCCACAACGTCACGGAACAAAGACAGTGCTGTCTCGGGGCGATGTATCAGCAGTCGGTCAGCATCAATACCGAAGTAGCTGATGTTGTCCTTGAACGGGCGTAGTCCGACACGCGTGTTTTCAAAGAAATCTCGCTTGCCGAGTTCGAGGAAGCGGCCGAAGGGTTTCAATACGCTCAGACTGCGGCGCATCGCGTCTCCTGACAGGGAGTTGAGCACCACATCAACGCCTGCACCACCCGTCGCTTCCCTGATATGGTCAGCAAAGCCGAGGTCCCGCGAGCTGAACACATGGTGGGCTCCGAGCAGCGCCACTATGTCACGCTTTTCTTCACTTCCCGCAGTGGCAAATATCTCGGCACCCATATACGCTGCCATCTGCAAGGCGGCCATGCCCACCCCGCCTGCCGCACCGTGAATCAGCACACGCTCACCGGGCTGAACATTTGCCAAAAACTTCAGGGCGTAATAGACCGTGAGAAAAACACTAGGCACGGTCGCCGCGGATTCGGCACGCCATGCGTCAGGCAAACGCGTCACTGCCTCGGCCCGCGTGATAACGTGGCTGGCAAAACAGGCGCGGCCAAAACCCATGACAGCGTCACCGACACGCAGGTGATCAACGGCCGCCCCCACCCGGGTCACGATGCCCGCACATTCGAGCCCGAGCGTAGGGCCGGCGAATCCATCCTCGACAGCTTCCTCGGGCAACAGTCCCATCGTGTACATCACGTCACGGAAATTTAGTCCCGTTGCCCGCACACGAATCTCCACCTCCTGCGCTGCTGGCTCCTGAGGAGTCATGGGTTGCCATGCAAGCTCTCGCAGCTGGCCGGGCGTACGCATATCGAGCCTGAACGGTGTTTCATCATCCGTCCGGCGGGAAGCTCTCTGCACGTCCTCCTGCAAGATCAGGCTATAGCGGGAATGCGCATCAAGAATAATTTCTTCGGCCGAGTCCGGTGACAGAAGCTCGTTGAGCAGTCGTGATGCCAATGACTCGGCGGGGGTGGTTGAAGACACACGAAGGTCGATCAGCTTGCAGGCGAGATCTGGATATTCATTCATGATCGTGCGTACAAAACCCCACAGCGCTGCCTGGGAGGGATTGGGCGTGACGGTATCTGGCAGATCGGTGGCAAGCGCCCCACCCTGCGTCAAGAGCCACAGACGAGGGCTTGCCCCTCTTGCGCTCGCCATCACCTGAGTCACCTGCAACAACTCGGCGAGAGACTGCTCCGCTCTGTCGGCCTGTGCCTGCCAACCCCGGAGGAAGATCACATGCGTCGCATCGCACGACGTCATCTCCGCGCTGGTGAATAACTTCACTTGCTGATGTTGTGACTCCAGCTGTCGCAGCAGGGCCTGCGCCAGCCTCAGCGAAGCTTCGTCGGCCATCAACCACCAGGTCGCGATGGTCGGAATGGACTCCTCCGAGAGGAGATGACGGGCGCGGCTACTGATGAGGTAGGCGCCTGCTGTTCGCTGCAGCGACTCGGGCTCGGTCAGCACATGGATTGCGTCCCATCCAGCGACCTGCAACTCCGTCCTCCATGCCTGTGGATCACGCAAACAAGGTATCGGCGAGAAGGTCGTGCTGGGGTCATCGCTTTTATACCCTTCTCTCCACCAGCCGGGCATCAGCCCGAAGATCAGGTGCGCGCTCCAGTCCGGGTTGCGCTCAGCAATGGTCAGCAGCCCGCCACTGACAAGCCACGAATGCATACGGGCCAGTGCGAGTGTCGATACCGGTGCGCGATGCAACACGTGGCGAACAAGAATCACATCAAAACGTGCAAGCCAGTCCTGGCCATTCACCGGCGACCATGCGTCGGTATCGAAAGCTTCCACGGTGACGTGCAGGGTTTCCGGATCGCCCGTACTGTATTTTTTTTCTGAGCGGGTATCGGCTGAGGCAATGACATAATCAATTCGGTCAGCCAGAGGCAGAGTTCTCAGCGCATCTGCCAGTGCCGTAGGCGCATCGACAATCTCCAGCACGCGCAGCCGCGTCCCCTCGGGCAGATCATTTGCCAGTGAATGAAGCAGATGCTCGAGGGCCATCCGCGTGCCCAGATAAGCGGGATCGTCATCAAACAAGGTGTCCCATGCCGAGGACTGAAGCAATTGATGCTGCACCTGTTCGGGCGTCGTCTCGCCGGCCAAGACAGCGGGTAATTTCCTGCCTGCTTGCCCGATCAGCGAAAGCTGGGGAAGACAGGCAGGCTCGTCACGTAACAAGGTTTGCCAGATCGAGGCGGCTGACGGCAGTGAGCCGCGATCCGCGAGTATCCATTCACCGTCGACAATACGCAGCAAAGACTCCTGTATCAGCAGGCTCGCCAGCCACTGAATAAACGAGTCTTCACTCTGGCGAAGTAACTCCCATCTGTCGGGATACCGGTGTGCCACCGCCTCGAACGCTTCATAGACAAACGCCAGTGTCAGCGCCTCGGTCATGGGCAACAGTTCATCAAACCATAGGCTGCGCTGCCGGCCGCGAGTAAATCCTGCAGCAAGCACAGCGTCGGGTATAAACGACGGGCGGATGGATGCGTATCGCGCATCCGCAGGATGCGGTTTCAGGTGAGGGACGACACGCCAGCTGGAAGGCGGCTTTTTTGATGGTACCAGCGATGGTGCGGCGCGGAAGCGGCAGTCGGTCAGGCGCGCGACCAGATCACCCTGTTCGTCCAGCAGCTCGAGATCAGCAACGAGCGCACGCTGGCTCCTGCGGCGCAGCCGTGCTTGAAGCGAAACCACCGAAGCACGCCGGATCATCACCATTCTGCCCACGCGTACCGGCAGCAATGCCTGTCCCTGATCTGTGATCAGCGCTTCAGCGAAAAAATTGATCAGCGACTGATACCCCGCATCCAGCACCGCAGGATGCATCAGGAAGCGGTCGTTGCTCTCTGGTAAAGCGCCCGCGTTGACAGAAGCGTCGATCCATTCACCCAACACGCGAGCATGGCCAAGACACTGAAAGGCCGGGCCGTAATGAAGGCCCACGAGGGAGGCGCGGCGATAATGTTCCGCGGAATCCACCGTCACAGCCTTCGCCCAGTCACCCTCCCTGCTCGCGGCATGACACAACGCATGCGGCGTCGCAGCCGCCAGCTGGCCCGCGGCATGCACCGTCCATGAATCTTTCGTCAGTCGACGACGCCCCAGTATCTGGAATCGCCCATCACCCGGGTTTAGTGTCAACCGCAGCGAGTAAGACCGTTCCTGCTCGAGAACCAGCGGCGCGACAATGTCGAAATCGTCGAGCTGAACCTGCTCGGAACCCGTCCATTCGCCCGCCGCTGCCAGAGCCATCTCGACAAAACCGGCTGCAGGAAAAACAATCGCATCGCCAAGCCGGTGGTCTGCCAACCAGGGAAGCAGCGCCAGATCGAGCGCGTTTTCCCAGGTGTATTCGGTGTCATCCGTGCGCCATCCCAGCAGCGGATGAATGCGCTGGCAATAAATCGTGCCTGCGCTCTCGGTACTCACTGCATGCCAGAAGCGCTCTCGCTGCCAAGGATAAGCGGGCAGGGTCACGGGCCGTCCGGGCACCGGGAAGTAGTTGCCTAACACTGGCACCTTCATCAGCAACTGCAAACGGAGAACGGTTTCCTCGAGCCCCTCAATGCCATCCTTGTCTTTAGTGAGGGTGGGCAGCACGCGTGCAGGTTGCTGTGCCGTGCTCAGGGTTGTCGTGAGGTATCGTTGTAATATCGCGTGAGGTCCGATTTCCACGAATAGTCGGCAACCAAGCTGTGCGAGATGCTGCACCGCGCTGGCAAAACGTACCGGCTCACGGATGTTTTTCCACCAGTAGTCCGGACCGAGCTCACTGCCGTTGAGCACGCCACCGGTTACCGTAGAGACAAAGGCCACTGACGACGAAGCGACAGGCGACAAGCCGGTGAGACGCTCGCACAAAAGGGGACGAACCGGATCCATCAGCGCGCTGTGAAATCCGTAATCGAGTTCCAGCAACCGGAAGACAATGCGCTGTGCCGAAAGATGAGTGTGCAGGCGCTCGAGTAGGGGCAGCGGTCCTGAGACAGTCACATTGTCAGGACTGTTGAATCCCGCAATCACCACCTGCCCCGCAAACTCAGGCTGACCCAGCAGCGGCTCAAGTGCCTCTGCGGAAGCACCCACGACGGCCATCCTGCCCGTCCCGCGCGTGGTGCCTTGCGCCTGACTGCGCGTACAGATCAAATGGATAGCTTGTTCCAAATTGAGAATGCCCGCAGCCCATGCCGCAGCCACCTCGCCCACGCTGTGCCCGGCTACCGCCACTGGCACGATACCGCGCTCTCGCAGCAACTGCGTGAGGGCCACCTGTATAGCGAACAGCAGGGGCTGAGCGATCTCGGTCTCGGCGATACGGCTGTCTGCTTCACTTGCCTGCAATTCAGCCATCACGGAAAAACCGGCGTTGGCATGCAACTGCAGATCCAGTTCGCGCATGAGTTCGTCAAAACGGGGAGATTCCCGGATCAGTCTGCGTGCCATCCCCTGCCACTGCGCGCCGTTACCGGAGTAGATGAATGCCATGTCTCCGGCTGTGGACAAGGCCTCCTCTACGATTACGCGATCAGCGCTTTCGCCTTGTGCAAAGGTCGAAAGCTGAGTAGCCAACTGAACAGCGCTATCGGCACCCACTGCCAACCGATGCCCGAGGCGTGCGCGGCGATACGCTGCCGCGTAACATACGTCGTAGAGCTCCGCGAGAGACAGGCTTTCTACCCTCTCTGCATAACGCTGGGCCAGCGCACGCAATGCGGCCGGCGTTCCCGCCGACAAAAAAAGCGGTGCGGGCGGTGGACATTTCACCTCATGCTCGAGGTCAGTCATTGCCACGCGCGGTGGCTCCTGAAGGAGTAAGTGGGCATTCGCGCCACCAAATCCAAAGTTGTTGACGCCGGCCACCAGCGGCTTGTCTGCGGCAGACACCAAGCGTCGCTGCTCTGTCACGAGTTCGAGGTTAAGTTTTGCGAAGTTGATGTGAGGATTCGGCTGCGTGAGGTGCAGTGCCGGCGGGAGTGCGTGATGTTTCAATGCGAGAATGGCCTTGATCAATCCAGCCATGCCCGAGGCCGATTCAAGATGACCGAGATTGGCTTTCACCGAGCCGATGAGCAGAGGCTGATCGCGCCCGACACCATAGACCCGGCTAATAGCCTCGGCCTCGATTGGATCACCCACGGGTGTTCCGGTCCCGTGGGCCTCAAAAAAAGCCAGATCATCCGGCGTCTTGCCTGACCGGGCCAGCACCGAGCGCATCAGTTCTGCCTGTCCGTCGGCACTGGGCACCGTGAGACCTGTTTTACGGGCCCCGTCGGCATTGATGCCACTGGCCAGAATTACCGCATGAATGCGGTCTCTTTCCGCCAGCGCGTTGGATAGTGGCTTGAGCAACAGGACTGCGCCGCCCTCAGCACGTACGTAACCATCTCCGGCCGCGTCAAATACTCTGCATCGTCCATTCGCCGACAACATAGACGCTTTGGTAAAACCCACGAAGGGATAAGGATGCAACAGCAGGTTGACTCCGCCTACCAGCGCGAATGAGGACTCTCCGGCACGCAATGCGTTACAAGCCAGATGGATCGCGGCGAGTGATGATGAACAAGCGGTATCGACAGCGATTGAAGGGCCATGCAGATCAAAAACATAGGAAAGACGATTGGCGGCGATGCTCAGCGTGTTACCCGTCATGGAGTTGGCGGACATGCTGGGCAAGTCGTCGATCATGCGTGCACCGTAATCAATACCGGAAATGCCAACCACGACAGCACCGTTCTTGCCTCGTAAGACAGTGGGAGGAACTCCTGCGTCTTCCATAGCCTCCCACGATAATTCCAGCAGCAAGCGCTGCTGCGGATCCAACACCGCCGCCTCGCGCGGGGATATTCCGAAAAACTCCGCATCAAACTGATCAACCCCGGACAGTACGCCTGCAGAAAAAGTGATGCTGCGGCCGGGTTCATTGCGCCGAGGATGCTCGAGATCGTTCACTGCCCAGCGATCTGCAGGAATCCGCGACACGAGATCGCGTTTCTCACACAAGGCATTCCATAGACGGTGCTCGTCGGACAGATCCCCCGGAAACCGGAAAGCGAGGCCAACGATCGCTATCGCTTCGGATTCTTTTGGCGAATCGCCGGTACGACCCTCAGGAGTTGCGTGCTGCTGCCGGGAGAAATGGTTGGCGGGCGTGTCTGTGGAAAGATCACCGCCTCGCTGGGGAAAGTCGGTCTCAAAGGTCATGGGCGAGCATTCAATAATGAGGAGAGGCTGTAAACGTCTTTGCGTCTTGACCACAACAAATCCCTGAGCCTGATCGTTGCCAGAAGCGTCTTTTTCAGGACGCCAGACGCAGAGATTTGTTGCAAATTATGCATTTATTTTGCTGCGCATCCGCGGGATTGCTGATCTCAAGGGGTACTACTGCCTCCGACTTTTTGTTGTGTTTTTGTGTCGCTGCGCCCTGCATGGCTTGGTTTACTGGCTGCTCGACTGGCAGGCGGCCGGAAGCGAGCGGCATTGGCTGCTGCGAGCCACACCCAAGTTGCGATACGAAGTCCTCGCGCACTTTGCGCTGCGGGACGGGTGGATCCGGATGCCAGTGTCGCCTCAGGCCAGAGCCAAGCGCCGAGACTTACCAGCGACGTGGTAAGGCCGGCTGGTCGACTGTCAGGTCGGCGGTCAGGCGCGCCGCTACCTGACGTCGTTGCGAGATCCTCGGCGCTATTCTGCGCGTGAGCTGGTCGCTCTTTATCTGCAGCGTTGAGAAATCGAGTGGGGGTTCAGGAAAATCAAGCAAAGTTTGCAGCAGCATGCTCCCGTGTTGCGCAGCAAGAAGCGCGAGCTGGTCGGACAGGAATGGTGGGGAACCTTCATTGCGTGCGATCTGATTCGCGAAGAGATGCGTCCGATGGCGGGCGATATGAAGGTCTGTCCGCAGCGCTTGAGCTTTGCCCGGCAGACGATCGCCATCACGACAGCATGGACGAACTGGCCTCTGGACGAGCCCGAGGTACTACTAGAACCTCCAGTTGTTCGAAAGATCGCGTGCCGTTACCTGCCATCTCCTCGCCGACCTCGACGCTGTCCACGAGTCGTTACGCAAGGGAACCGGACTTATCCAACAAAAAATGCCAGTCTGCTTCACTGACTGGCATTGGCCCAGAGGGCGGCTTTTTTTGACTGTGCGGGCACGCTGCCCTGCGAAGGCTCGGTTATTTGAGGTTGTGCAGGCGTATGCCTGCTTCATCCATCTGACGCTGTTCCTGCTTCGCAGCAGCGGCAGCAGCATTGCGCTCTTCGCGCTCGACCATCGCCTGCATCTTGGCCTGCTCACGCCGGGCAGCTGACAGCTTGTCCTTTGCAACGCCGAGATCGTAATCGGCAGCTTCACGCTGCTTGGTCACGCGCATACGCAGGCCATGCAAATGGTCGAGGAATTTACGGTAGGCGATGTTATCGGCGATGGTGTGAGTTTGTTTCTGCGCCTCGTTATAGCGAGCCAGATAATCCTGCTTGAGCTTGTCGATATGCGCCTCGCTGGCTTCAAGCTGATTGACTCTTGCGCGAATGGCATTGACCTCCGCCTGCGCTTCCTGCGCGGCGGCCTCGGCTCGCTGCTTCAGCACGGACCAGGTCTTGTTCATGGGGGGATAGTATCAGCTGCGGGCCAGCAGTCTTTTACTGGGCCATCAGCTCGCTGATCATGCGGCGCGTAACCTTGTAGTCGACCTCGGCCCCCATATCCTGGCGCAGGAATTCTTCGAACTGACCGCGCATCTGTATGGCGAGGTCGATATCGGGGTTGGATCCTGCCTCATATGCCCCCACCGAGATCAGGTCCTGATTCTGCTGATACAGTGACCACAACCGGCGCAGGCGGTTGGCCTGCTTGAGTTCGTGAGGTTCAAGCAGATCTTGCATCACCCGCGAGATCGAACCGTTCAGGTCAATCGCCGGATAATGCGCGGCATCGGCCAGCTTACGCGATAGCATCACCTGTCCGTCCAGTGACGCGCGAGCAATATCCACAATCGGATCTTGTGCATCATCGCCCTCGGCCAGCACGGTGTAGATAGCAGTGATCGCTCCGTAGCCATGACGACCAACACCGGTGCGCTCAATCAGGTTCGGCAGCAAAGCAAACACCGATGGCGGGTAGCCTTTCGCTGTCGGCGGTTCGCCAATGGCAAGACCGATCTCGCGCTGCGCATGCGCAACACGGGTCAGACTGTCCATCAGCATCAGAACATTTTTTCCCTGATCGCGAAAATATTCCGCAATCACATGGGTCAGGTGGGTGGCTTTCAGCCGCATCACTGGTGACACGTTGGCAGGTGCAGCGACTACGACGGATTTTGCGCGTCCCTCGGGGCCGAGCACTTCATTGATGAAAGCCTGCACTTCGCGGCCGCGCTCGCCGATCAGACCGATCACGACCACATCGGCCTTGGTAAAACGCGTAATCATGCCCAGCAAAGAGCTCTTGCCGACGCCGGAACCTGCGACCAGACCAATACGCTGGCCACGCCCCAGCGTGAGCAAGCCATTGATCGCTTTCACACCGACATCCAGCACCTGGTTGATCACGCCGCGCTCCATAGGATTGAGCGGCGTTCCCAGCAGCGCCAGACGATCAGGGCAATCAATTGCTGGCCCGCCATCGAGCGGTTCACCGAAAGCATCGATTACCCGGCCCAGCAGTGCAGAGCCCAGTTTCGCTTCCGAAGAATTTGTGATGACGCGAACAGTCGCCCCAGGGCCAATACCCACCGGTTCGGTAAAGGGCATCAGGAACAATGTCTGGTCATTGAAGCCGACCACCTCGGCAGACACGCGAGCACCTTTCCCGCTGTCGATTTCGCACAAAGCGCCGAGTGGCGCCATGATGCCGCGCGCTTCCAGCGTCATGCCGACCAGTCGCACTAGCGTACCGGTGTGCTCGGCAGGCGGTGCCTCTGTGCGGCTGACGAGATGGTCGACGACATCGGAGAAATCGATCATGGGACTTCAGTACCTCCGGCGTCGCCATGCAGATGATCCGCGTCGGCCTGTGTATCGGCAGATGCGTGTGCAGACTGATCGTTAATCATTACTTCCGCGTCCGCGGCATGGATCTCTGCCTGATTATCCTCCGCAGCGCCGATGTCGTCATCGACTTCCAATGCATGCTCGACAGTGGCTGACTTACTTGTCGCCTTGGCCGGCTGAGCCGGACTGCGCTGCGTCAGCGGATTGGACAATGCAGGGCGCCAGCTGCCAGCAACAGGTTGCGACAGAGATTTCTGCACGCCTTTCACACGGCGGTCGATCAGATCTTCCACCACGCTGCCATCCAGTGATGCACGCACACTACCGCGCGCAAGCTTTGCATCCGGACGCAGCACGATGCTGTCGCCATAGGCAGCGATCAGGGGTTTGTACTGTTCAAGGTCTTCAGGATTCAGATGGACAATGACGGCTTTCTCGCCACTGGCGGCCAGTTCGCGCAGACAATTGTCTACCAGACGTGAAATCATTTGCGGAGACTGGGTCAGTTCACCACGTACCAGCTGCTCCGCCAGATGCACGGCCAGCTTTTTCATTGGCTCGAACAGCGTGTCAGGATCGTCACTGAGACGCTGCAAACCCTGAATCATATGGCTGAGCTGGGCGATTTTTTCGTCGTAGTGCTGTTGTAGTTCAGCTTTCGTCTCTTCACGACCAGCCTGCAATCCTTCCTGGTAGGCCGCCTCACGCGCCTCTTGCGCCTCTTGCCTGCCA
>JACCDW010155761.1_pt1 | contig 28998 bp, 18 predicted proteins | sample 7449781 | NCBI WGS metagenome assembly JACCDW01 (sample SAMN15323449, study PRJNA562643) | freshwater metagenome | isolation source: river surface water | place: USA:Blue River Watershed | collected 2017-08-18
CCCGCCCTCACCTCCCGCACCTTGAAGGGCGAACCGGCCGTCTCTTCGGCCACGAAGGACTCCAGCCCGCGACGGCAGCGCAGATGCACCATGGATCCAGCGCGAAAAGGAATGCGCACGTCGATCCTGGCGGAGACGCCGCCCGACTTGCGGGCGATGCCGGCCTTGACCTTGCGGACCGAGACCTCGGAGGTTTCGCCGGCCGCGACGGCCCTGAGCGTCGCTTCGCCGCCGACCTTCTCAAGGGCATCGGCCAGCCTGCGACGTTCCCTTTCCTCGCCGCTGACCTTGAGCGCGTCCAGGATCGCCGACTCCTCGGCGGCTCCGGAGGCGAACTTGGGCAAAGCCGCGGCGGCATAACGCCTCACTTTCTCCTCCGGATCCTTCATCAGGCCCCGCAGCCAGTCCCGTGCCGCATCCTTGAGCCGCTCGTCCCGACAGGCCGAGACGACCGTCCCGACCGCTCGGATCAGGGCGACGCGGGCGACCCGCTCCCGGCCCTGCAGGCGGTCGAACGCAGGCACCTCCTCGGCGAGGAGACGACCCGCGGGCAACGCCCTCAGCTGACGGTAGAGCTCATTGTCGGACCTCATCCGAGTCTGAAGACCGCCGCGCCGACGACCGATGTCAACGGGAGAGCCCGGCCGACGTCTTCGGATGGCGGTTTTTTCTCAGAAAAAGCCCAAAGCTCGGCAAGCGCATGCCACGCCTGCGGCAGCTTCTCGACGACCCTGCGAGGACCCGTCCGGACTACCTTAAAGTTGCTTTTGACAGGGGGGAATTATTGCCCACTAGATTCAACTGTCTTGCGGCCTTTCCCAGCGTCCGCAGGTCGGTCCCTGACCCATTTCCGACACCTTTCCGACCAAAACCAGATGATGCATAACGGACTCCCCCCCAAGCAGGGTCTCTATGACCCCCAGTTCGAACATGACGCCTGCGGCGTCGGCTTCGTCTGCCAGATGAAGGGCAAGCGTTCTCACGACATCATCCAGCAGGCCCTGACCATCCTGGTGAACCTCGACCACCGCGGCGCCTGCGGCTGCGAGACCAACACCGGAGACGGAGCCGGCATCCTGATCCAGCTCCCCCACGCCTTCTTCACCAAGGTCTGTCCCGAGGCGGGCATCAAGTCGCTGCCCAAGCCGGGGCATTACGGCGTGGGCATGCTCTACCTCTCCCCCGACGAAAAAGTCCGCGCGAATTCCGAAGCCGTGCTCGCCGAACTCGCCGCCCAGGAAGGACTCACCGTCCTCGGCTGGCGCACCGTTCCCACCGTCAACCGGACCCTCGGCAAGACCGCCGTCGCCAGCGAGCCCTGCGTCCGTCAGCTCTTCCTGGGACGCCCGGCCTCCTGCGCCACCGACCAGGACTTCGAACGCAAGCTCTACGTCGTCGGCAAGCAGGCCCATAACCGACTCCGCGCCTCCGGCCAGGACGGGCACTACTACGCGTGCTCCTTCTCCTGCCGCACCGTCATCTACAAGGGCATGCTCATGCCCGAGCAGGTCGGCCAGTACTTCCCCGACCTGGCGGACAAGTCGATGGACACCGCGCTCGCGCTCGTCCACTCGCGCTTCTCCACCAACACCTTCCCCAGCTGGGAACGTGCGCACCCCTATCACTACATCGCGCACAACGGCGAGATCAACACCCTGCGCGGCAACGTGAACTGGATGAAGGCGCGCGAGCCCCTGCTGGCCAGCCCGCTGTTCGGCAAGGACATCGAGAAGATCAAGCCGGTCGTGAACCCGAACGGTTCCGACTCCGCCATGTTCGACAACGTCCTCGAGCTCATGGTCATGGGCGGACGCGAGCTGCCTGAGGCGATGATGATGATGATTCCGGAGCCCTGGATCGGGCATGAGTCGATGAGCCCGGAGAAGAAGGCCTTCTACGAGTACCAGTCCTGCCTCATGGAGCCGTGGGACGGCCCCGCCTCGGTCGTCTTCACCGACGGCACGATGATCGGCGCCACCCTCGACCGCAACGGCCTCCGCCCCTCGCGCTACTACGTCACCAAGGACGACTACGTCATCATGGGCTCCGAGGCCGGCGTGCTGCCCGTCGACCCCGCCAACGTGGCCAGCAAGGGACGCCTGCAGCCGGGACGCATGTTCCTCGTCGACATGAACGAGGGACGCATCGTCGCGGACGACGAGGTCAAGGCGCGCTACGCCAAGCAGAAGCCCTACCGCGAGTGGCTCGACAAGAACCTCATCAAGCTGGCCGACATCGCCGACGCCAAGGAAGTGCCCGGACCCGACCATTCCACGGTTCTGCAACGCCAGCTGGCCTTCGGCTACACCTTCGAAGACCTGCGCAAGCTCATGGTCCCGATGGGCAAGGACGGCGTCGAGGCCATCGGATCGATGGGCACGGACATCCCCCTGGCCGTGCTGTCCAACCAGTCGAAGCTGCTGTACGACTACTTCAAGCAGCTCTTCGCGCAGGTCACCAATCCTCCCATCGACTGCATCCGCGAGGAGATCGTCACCTCGTCCGTCACGACCATCGGCCCGGAACGCAACCTGCTCGACCCGCGCCCTGAGAGCGCCCACCTGATCGAGCTGCCCTCCCCCATCCTCACCAACGAGGAGCTCGCCAAGCTGCGTCATGTCGCGCACGGACACTTCCGGTCCGTCACCGTGCCCACGCTCTTCGACGCCAAGTCGGGCGCCAAGGGCCTGGAGCAGGCGATGGAAGACCTGTGCAAGCAGGCCTCGCTGCACATCGACGCCGGGATCAACCTCATCATCCTGAGCGACCGCGGCGTCGGCCGTGACAAGGCCGCCATCCCGGCGCTGCTGGCCGTCTCCGGCCTCCACCACCACCTCATCCGCGAAGGCAAGCGCACCAAGGTGGGCCTCATCCTCGAGTCGGGCGAACCCCGCGAAGTCCACCACTTCTGCACGCTCATCGGCTACGGCTGCGCGGGCATCAACCCCTACCTCGCCTTCGAGACCCTCGACGACATGATCCGCCAGAAGCTGCTGGTGGGCGTCGATCACTACACCGCCTGCAAGAACTTCGTGAAGGCCGCCACCAAGGGCATCGTCAAGGTGGCCTCCAAGATCGGCATCTCGACCATCCATAGCTACCTCGGCGCCCAGATCTTCGAGTGCGTCGGACTCCGCCAGTCGGTGGTGGACCGCTACTTCGTCGGCACGCCGTCCCGCATCGAAGGCGCCGACCTCGAGGCCGTCGCCGAGGAGACCCTCTCCCGCCACCGCATCGCCTATCCCGAGCGCGTCGACACCCCCGTCACGCTCGGCGTGGGCGGCGATTACCAGTGGCGCAGCGAAGGCGAAGCCCACCTCTTCAGCCCGCAGGTCATCCACAGCCTCCAGAAGGCCGTCCGCACCGGCAACTATGAGACGTTCAAGGTCTACTCCGAGCTCGTGAACGACCAGCAGGCCCAGGTCTTCACCCTGCGCGGCCTGCTCGGCTTCAAGCCCCGTCAGCCCGTGCCCATCGAGGAGGTCGAGCCGGTCGAATCGATCCTGCGCCGCTTCAAGACCGGCGCCATGAGCTACGGCTCGATCTCGAAGGAGGCCCACGAGAGCCTGGCCATCGCGATGAACCGCATCGGCGGCAAGTCCAACACCGGCGAAGGCGGCGAGGACCCGGAGCGCTTCACCTGGACCAACGAGCAGGGCGACTCCAAGAACTCCGCCATCAAGCAGGTGGCCTCGGGACGCTTCGGCGTCACCAGCCGTTACCTGACCAACGCCCGCGAGATCCAGATCAAGATGGCCCAGGGAGCCAAGCCCGGCGAGGGCGGCCAGCTGCCCGGCGGCAAGGTGTACCCTTGGATCGCCAAGACCCGCCACTCGACCACCGGCGTGGGCCTGATCTCTCCGCCTCCGCACCACGACATCTATTCGATCGAGGACCTGGCGGAACTCATCCACGACCTCAAGAACGCCAACCGCGAGGCCCGCGTCAGCGTGAAGCTCGTCTCCGAGGTCGGGGTCGGCACCATCGCCGCCGGCGTCGCCAAGGCGCATGCGGACGTCGTGCTCATCTCCGGCTTTGACGGCGGCACCGGCGCCTCGCCCCAGACTTCCATCAAGCACGCCGGCCTCCCCTGGGAGCTCGGCCTCGCCGAGACCCACCAGACGCTCGTCCTCAACCGCCTGCGCTCCCGCATCGTCGTCGAGACGGACGGCCAGCTGAAGACCGGACGGGACGTCGTCATCGCCGCCCTCCTCGGCGCCGAGGAGTTCGGCTTCGCCACCGCCCCGCTCGTGACCCTCGGCTGCATCATGATGCGCGTGTGCCACCTCAACACCTGCCCCGTCGGCGTGGCCACGCAGGACCCCGAACTGCGCAAGAACTTCACCGGCGATCCCGCCCATGCGGTGAACTTCATGAAGTTCATCGCCCAGGAGGTCCGTGAAATCATGGCCTCCCTCGGCTTCCGCACCCTCAACGAGATGGTCGGACGGACCGAAATCCTCGAGGCCCGCAAGGCCGTCGACCACTGGAAGGTGAAGGGCGTGGACCTGTCCAAGCTGCTCTACCAGCCCGAAGTCGGACCCGAAGTCGGCCGTTTCTGCACCGAGAAGCAGGATCACTCGCTGGAAAAGGGCATGGACCTGTCGGTGCTGCTCGAGAAGTGCCGTCCGGCCTACGAAAAGGGCCAGAAGGTCGCCTTGGAGCTGCCCATCCGCAACACTCAGCGGGTCGTCGGCACCATCCTCGGAAACGAGATCACCAAGCGCCATCCGGACGGCCTTCCCGAAGGCACGGTCCACATCAAGCTCAAGGGCAGCGCCGGCCAGAGCCTCGGCGCCTTCGTGCCCAAGGGTGTGACCATCGAACTGGAAGGCGACGCCAACGACTACGTCGGCAAGGGCCTCTCGGGCGGACGCATCGTCGTCTATCCGGACGCCAAGGCCACCTTCCCCGCCCACGAGAACATCCTGCTCGGCAACGTGGCGCTCTACGGCGCCACCTCGGGCGAGGCCTACTTCCGTGGCGTGGCGGGCGAACGCTTCGGCGTGCGCAATTCGGGCGTGACCGCGGTCGTCGAAGGCGTGGGCGACCATGGCTGCGAGTACATGACCGGCGGACGGGTCGTCATCCTCGGCGCGACCGGACGCAATTTCGCGGCCGGCATGAGCGGAGGCGTGGCCTACGTCTATGACGAGAAGGGCGACTTCGCCACCCGCTGCAACAAGCAGATGGTCGGCCTCGAGAAGCCCGACGCCAAGGACGCCGAAGAACTCCGCGGCATCGTGCAACGGCACGCCGAACTCACGGGCAGCGAACGGGCCAAGTCACTGCTCAAGGACTGGGCCGCCTCCGCCGGCAAGTTCGTCAAGGTGATGCCCAAGGACTACAAGCGCGTGCTCCAGGCCATCGCGGCCGCGCAGGCCAAGGGACTCAGCGGCGACGCCGCCCTCCAGGAGGCCTTCGAGATCAACGCCCGCGACGAGGCCCGCGTCGGCGGCGGCTGAACCCAACGACGACTCCAAAGCAGACCATCATGGGAAAACCTACCGGATTCATCGAGTTCCAGCGTGAACTCCCCAAGGACCGCGACGCGCTCACCCGCATCGGCGACTGGAAGGAGATCCACAACCATCACGACGAGGCCAAGCTCCGCACCCAGGGCTCCCGCTGCATGGACTGCGGCGTGCCCTTCTGCCACACCGGCAAGCTGATCAGCGGCATGGCCAGCGGCTGCCCGATCAACAACCTCATCCCTGAGTTCAACGACCTCGTCTACAAGGGCCTCTGGCAGGAAGCGCTCGAACGGCTGCACCGCACCAACAACTTCCCGGAATTCACCGGCCGCGTCTGCCCCGCCCCCTGCGAAGGCTCCTGCGTGGTCGGCATCAGCCGTCCCCCGGTGACGATCAAGAACATCGAAGTCTCGATCATCGACAAGGGATGGGAGAACGGCTGGGTCCAGCCCCGCCCTCCGGCCCGTCGCACCGGCAAGAAGGTCGCCGTCGTCGGTTCCGGTCCCGCCGGACTTTCGGCCGCCGCCCAGCTGAACTACGCCGGTCACAACGTCACGGTCTTCGAACGCGACGACCGCCCGGGAGGCCTGCTCATGTACGGCATCCCGAACATGAAGCTCGACAAGCAGGAGGTCGTGCTCCGCCGCATCAAGCTGCTGGAGGACGAGGGCGTGACCTTCAAGTGCGGCGTGAACGTCGGACAGGACCTTCCGGTCGAGAAGCTCCGCAAGGACTTCGACGCGGTCGTCGTCTGCACCGGCGCCACCAAGCCCCGCGACCTCACGGTCGACGGCCGGGCCGCCAAGGGCGTGCATTTCGCGATGGAGTTCCTGCGCGCGAACACCAAGAACCTCCTCGACGGCAAGGCCCCCGACGCGACCATCAGCGCCAAGGGCAAGGACGTCGTCATCATCGGCGGCGGCGACACCGGCACGGACTGCGTCGGCACCTCGCTGCGCCACGGCTGCCGCTCGGTCACCCAGGTCGAGATCATGGCCAAATCCCCCCTCACCCGCGCCAAGGACAACCCCTGGCCGGAATGGCCCAAGACCTACAAGGTCGACTACGGCCAGGAAGAGGCCGCCGCCAAGTTCGGCGCCGACCCCCGCGTCTATCTCACGACCGCCACCAAGGTGGAGGCCGATGAGAACGGTCAGGTCAAGGCGGTCCACACGGTGCAAGTCGAATGGAAGAAGGACGAAAAGGGCGTCTTCGGCCCCCAGAAGGTCCCGGGCACGGAAAAAGCCATGCCCGCCCAGCTGGTGCTGCTGGCCATGGGCTTCCTCGGACCTGAACAGCCGCTCCTCGAATCCCTCGGACTCGAACGCGACCCGCGCTCCAACGTCAAGGCGGAGCACGGCAAGTTCACGACCAACGTCCCCGGCGTCTTCGCCGCGGGCGATTGCCGCCGCGGCCAGTCCCTCGTGGTCTGGGCCTTCAATGAAGGTCGCGGCGCGGCCCGTGAGTGCGACCGCTACCTCATGGGACGTACGGAACTGCCCTGAGGCGCCCGCAACTCCCCGACGAGGCCCGGCCGCAAGCCGGGCCTCTTTGTTCACGCAGGGAGGGATTGCCCCGGCGGCACGCCAAGTCACTCTGCCGGCATGGCGATCGATGGAAGTCTCAAGGACGCGGCCTTGGCCACCGCCCTGGCCGCAGGCGACCTGCTCCGCCACGGAGCGTCCCGCAAGGTCAACTCCAGCACCGATGACGACGTCAAGATGCAGGCCGACGTCGACTCGGAGCAGCTCGTCCGGGACCGACTCAAGGGCACCGGCCTGCCGGTCATCGGCGAAGAACTTGGCGGCGACCCCGCCCTCTTCGAGTCCAAGGAACTCTACTGGGTGGTCGACCCTCTGGACGGCACCTACAACTACCTGCGGGGACAGCCGGCCACCTGCGTCTCCCTCGGTCTGATGCGGGGACCCGAGCCCGTCCTGGGCGTGATCCGGGACTTCACGGCGGACCGTACCTACCTGGGCATCCCCGGCGAAGGAACCACGGTGAACGGCCTACGTATCACTCCGCGGTGGGCGGAAACGGTGGCTGACGCCTGCATCATGACCGGATTCCCGGCCGCGGCCGACAAGTCGCCCCAGGCCCTCGGGCTCTTCATGGAACAGGTGAGGCGCTACAAGAAGATCCGCATGATCGGATCGGCCGCGCTGGCGCTCGCCTACGTCGGAGAAGGTGTGGCGGACACCTATTACGAATCGGGCACGAATCTCTGGGACGTGGCGGCGGGGCTGGCCATCATCAAGGCCTCGGGAGGACACTACCGGCTGGTGCCGACCGGACGCAGGCCCCTGAACTACGACCTCTGGGCGTCCGCCCGCGAGGAGTGGACGCGCTGACGGGTTCTGCGTCGACAACGCCCCTTACGGCCCCATCCTACGGGTCCATGCTCAACGCATCGGTCGCCGTCGCCGGCACGTCCTTCGAAGTCTCGCTGGCCAAGCATGCCGAATCGGTCTTCGGACAGCCGATGGGCTCGATGGGGCTCTGGATCGCCGTGGCCATGGCCGCGGTCTACGTGCCTTTGCTCGGAAGGCTGGCCGCCAGGCACTTCTTCGGCACCGAATCGTCGCTGGTCGGGCTCGGCGCGGCCGGCATCGTCTCCGTCACCCTCACGTTCGCCGTGGCCTGCATGGCCGACAGCAGCCTGCACGGCCTGATTCCGGCCAGCTTGCACACGCTCAGCGTCTCGCTCTGCACCGCCACCGCCCTGCTGCTCGTGACCAGCGCCTGCGCACAGGTGCTGAGCATGGGCTTCGGACCCTCGCTCGGCCTGCAGCTGGTATTCTGGAACATCGTCCTCCTCGCACGGCTGGCCACCCGGTTCCTGACCGAGTTCTGGACCAACGTCTGAGACCGGAGGGCTTCGCCTTCAGCCGGTCGCCTGCAGTCCGGCGGCGATGGCGTTGAGGGAAAGGAGCATCTGGGGCAGCAAGGCGTCGGCCTCCTTCTTCTCGCCCGCGGCGACGTGACGCCTCCAGTCCTTGAGGATGGCCACCTGCTGTTCGTGCAGGAGGTCGATGGCCGACTCGCGTAGTCCGATGACTTTCTTGAGCCGGGGACGTCCGGCGGTAAGGCGTCCCTCCGAGACCTCATCCAGCAGGCGGCGAGTCAGGGAATGCTCCGCCAGCACACGCCCGAGGAATTCACGCCGCAGCTTGCGGTCGGTCACCATGCCGCCGTAAAGCCGCATCATGGTCCGGTTGGCGGCGAGGACGCTGGTCGAGGCGTTCTTGAGCATGTACCGGAGGGGAGCCCAGTCGTCGTGGTGCTTCACGATGAGCTCATAACCCTTCGGATCCTCCTCCTTGAGCCGGGCGAGGGCCGAGCCCACGCCATACCAGCCTGAAAGGTAGAAACGGGCCTGGCTCCAGGCGAAGACCCAGGGGATGGCCCGCAGGTCCTCCAGGGAAGCGGCGCCGGTGCGCCGGGAAGGACGCGAGCCGATGCGGCTCGCCTCAATCACGTCGATCGGGGTCGCCTGGCGGAAGAATTCGATGAACCGCGGGGTGCGGATGAGCTCCTGATAGGCTTCGCGTGAGAATTCCGCGAGGCGGTCCATCACCTTGCCCTGGGAGACCTCGCTGCGCACGGAGACTTCATGCAGCAGGGTGTTCTGGGTCACGCCCGCGGTCAGCAGCTCAAGGTTGTTCACCGCCGTGATGTGATTGGCGTACTTCTTGGTGATGGTCTCCCCCTGCTCGGTGATGCGGAACTGTCCGTTGATCGTGCCGGGAGGCAGGGCGTCGATGAAACGGTGCGTGGGGCCGGCTCCGCGGGAGATCGTGCCGCCCCGGCCGTGGAAGAAGACGACGCGGACGCCGTGCTTGGCTCCGATGCCGGCCAGGTTCTGTTGCGCGCGATAAAGGTTCCAGAGGGAGGCCAGGATGCCGCCGTCCTTGTTGGAGTCGGAATAGCCGATCATGACCTGCTGCACGAGGCCGTCGGTCAGTCCGGCGTCACGGCGCGCCTCAAGGGTGCGCCGGGTCATCGGATGGGCGAGGAACTCATCCAGGATGCCCGTGCTCCTTTCAAGGTCGCCGATGGTCTCGAACAGGGGCACCACCGGCAGGAGGCAGTGGGCCTCGTCCGGCCCGCCGGCCGTCAGTCCGGCCTCGCGGGCCAGCAGGTAGACCGAAAGGAGGTCGGAGACCGAGCGGGTCATGCTGACGATCAGGGAGCCGATGCCGGACGAACCATGGGCGCCGACGTGCTCGACGAGGCCGCGGTAACAGGCGATGACGGCGTCCGCCTCCGCGCCTACGCTCACCTGCTCACGCAGGAACGGGCGGGGGGAACGGAGCTCGGAATCCAGGAAGCCGAGCCGGCGGGATTCCTCCCATTGTCCGTAGTCGTGATCCGACTGCCCGGCGGCGGCCAGGAGCTGGCCGATGGCACGGTCGTGGAAGGCGCTGTTCTGGCGGATGTCCAGGCAGGCCATGTGGAAGCCGAACGTCCGCAGGAACCGCACCAGCGGGTCGATTTCCGAACGGGCGATGCGACCGGCGCCGACTTCGATCAGGGTTTCGCGCAGGAAGAGGAGATCGGCCACCACGCCGTCCGGGGTGGAGTGCTGCCCGGGCTGCACGGCCTCGCCCGCGCGCGGCACACGCAGTCGGCAGAGATTGATGTATTGGCGCCAGGTCTCCCCGAGATTGCGCTTCAGGGCGGCTTCGCCGGCTTCGCCGTGGGCGGCCGCATGCTTCTCGACCTGCTTGATGAAGACCGGCGGAGGCTCCTGGAGATGGTCCCCCAGTGAAAGCCGCTGGCCGAGCTGGTCCAGACGCTCATGGCAGATGCCGAGGGCCGCGGCCCGGAGCTGGTCCAGGGCGCCCTTGGTGACCTCGGCGGTGACCAGCGGATGGCCGTCACGGTCCCCGCCCACCCAGGTGCCGAGGGAGATGTGCGGCAGGGCGTCGGGATGCTCGATGCGCTCCGGCTCGAAACCGGCCTCCTCCCAGGCCTGACGCAGCCGGAGGTCCATGCTGACCACGGCGTCCGGGAAGACCTTGGTGAGGAAATAGAGGACGTTGCGGAGCTCGGACTGCACGTCCGGCTTCTGCTGGTAGAATTCTCCGGTGCGCCAGAGCCGCTCCAGCGCCACTTTGATCTCCTCGCGGATGGCGCGCTGCTCGGCGGCGGTCCACATGTTGTTCTCGCGGCGGACGAGGAGCTTGTAGATCTCGCGGTGGATCTCCAGCACGGTGGCGCGCTTGGCCTCGGTCGGATGCGCGGTGAGGACCGGCTCGATGACGATGCGGGAGAGACGCTTGGCGATCTGACGGTCGGTCAGCTCGGCGTCCTTCATCTCCTTGAGGGCCCGGCCCCATGAGCCGGGATCGGACGCCAGGCCGTCACGGTCCTCGCGGAGACGCTTGGACTGGGCCGAGGCGTTCTCCTCCACCATGTTCAGGAGCTGGAAGGCGATGGAGTAGGCCTGCACGCCTCGGTAGGAGAAGATCTGGACGCCGCGCAGCTTGCGCTTGCCCATCCACGGCAAGGTGCCGGCGATGTCCTTGTGCCCGAGCTGCTCGAGCACCTCGACGAAGCAGGACATCATGAAGTCGAGGTCCTTGTCGACCTTGCGGAGGCCCTTGGCCAGATCGGTGCTGATGGCGGTGCCCATGCGACGCGAGTCGTAGCACGGTGCTCGCAATCGCCGCAACCGCAAACGGCCCGGCTTGCGTCCGGTCCAAGTCCGCTTTTGGTCACGGTCGCCATGGCGGCCGAAAGGATCATCCTACCCGACCTCTGGCAGCAGGAGGCCCTGCGGGCGCTCAGACTGGGAAGGGACGTGGTCCTGCAGGCCCCCACGGGCGCCGGCAAGACCCACGTGTTCGAACTGCTCGTGGAGGGCGGCCACCGGGGGCAGGCGGTGTATACGGTGCCGACCCGGGCGCTGGCCAATGACAAACGGGCCGAATGGTCAGGCCAGGGCTGGGACGTGGGGATAGCCACCGGCGACCTGAGCGAAAACCTCGGAGCCTCCGTGGTGGTGGCCACGCTAGAGACCCAGCGTCAGCGCTTCCTGGAGGGACGCGGACCCGACCTGCTGGTGATCGACGAGTTCCAGATGCTGGGAGACCCCCGGCGAGGAGCCGCCTATGAGACGGTGCTGGCGATGGCCGGCAAAGGCACGCAACTGCTGCTCATGAGCGGCAGCGTGGGCAACCCTGCGGCGGTGGCCGAATGGCTCCGCTCACTGGGACGCAAGGTGGAGCTGATCGTGGAGACGGAACGGCCGGTCCCGCTCGAGGAAATCTCCCTGGACGCCCTGGAAGTGGGCGAGACGCCGGGAGCAAGAGGCTCGGTGGCAAGGGCCGTGGTCAGGGCCGTCCTGGCCGACCTGGGACCGGTGCTGGTGTTCGCCCCGCGGCGCAAGGCAGCGGAACAGTTGGCCGACGCGATCGCGGCTGGGCTGCCGATGGGCTGCGGCCCCGAACTTTCAGCGGCGCAAAGATCGTTGGCGGGCGACCGGCTGACGCGTCTGCTGCGACAGGGTGTCGGCCTCCACCACAGCGGACTGACCTATTCGCAAAGGGCCGACCTCGTCGAACCCTGGGCCAAATCCGGCCGGCTCAAGGTCGTGGTGGCCACGACGGGCCTGGCTTCCGGCATCAATTTCTCGCTCCGCTCCGTGTTGGTCACGGACCGACGCTACATGTCCGAACAGACGGAACGGGAAATACGTCCGGACGAACTGCTGCAGATGTTCGGGCGCGCAGGCCGACGCGGGCTCGATGAAAGGGGCTATGCGCTGTGGACCGGCGACTCCCCCCGGCTCGGCGAAGCGCGCGCGCTGCAGCTCCGTCGGGCGGAAGGACTCGACTGGCCCGCCTTCCTCTCGCTCATGCGGCGCGCCCCGGACTCGATGGCCGCCGCCGAGGGCTTCGCACGCGCGCTCTTCACGAAGGACCCTCCTGACCTGGCCCTGGACCGTCTGGAGGAACTGGAAGATCCCGGCGCCACGGTGGCCCAGGGCCCCATCAGGAAAATCCGCGAGATCAAAGGGGCTGACGGCACTTGGCAGCGGGAACGCCCCATGACCCGCGTGCCGCTTTCGAAGGCGCTCTACCGGGTCAAGGACACGTGGCATCCGGCCCCCACGAAACCCGATTCCATCCGCCATCTTCATCACGGCACCCCTTGCAGACTAGGGACATCGGACGCGGGCGCGACCTACGGCAGAACGGTCACGCTGGCCCATTTCCCCTCCGACAGGAAAGCCGACCGGCTGGTGCCCGCGGAGTGGCTGCTGAAAGGCCTCCGCAAGCTGGACGGAGCAAGAACCCGCAAAAGGGACTGGCGGCTGGAGTCGCTCGAATCGGAAATCCTTCCCCTGCTCCCCGCCCTCACGGACGGAGGCGTGGCCCACGGCGGGACCTTCATCGGCAGGGAGAGCGTGCAGGTGAAGCTCGATTACTCGGACGTCGTCGTGGAGGCCTTCACGGATGCGTCGGGCGCCGCGCTGCTCAACCCCGAACGTCGCGAGGTCGAGAAGCGGGACATCGTGCTGTCCGAAGCCCTCGGCGGCGCGACGCTCCATTCAGCACGGGCCGGCCGGCTGTGGCGAAGGCTGGGACTGATCGACCTCAAAGGCCGTCCGACACGTCGAGGTGAGATCGCGTCGCTCTTCCTGCACGGGGAAGGCCTGGCCGTCGCGGCCGCGCTCGAGGACGAAGGCTATGACGCCGAGGAACTGGCGTGGGACCTGGCCGAACTCCGGGCCGGCGAACGCCTGGGCTCCTCGGGCCGCAACGCCAGCCGACTGGGCGCCCATTGCAGGCTGACCTACCGGTCTCTCACGGCCGAGGGCTATCTGCGCGACGGACTGCCGCCCGGGTTCGGCGAGGGATGCGCGGAGAGCCTGCGCGCCTACGCGCTGCACGGCAAGCTGCCGCCAGCCGGCGAAGACGGCGCCGGAGCCGGTGACTACGAAAGGGCCGCCCTGGAATGGCGCAGCACCTTGCAGCTGGTGGCGCACGGACCGGACCACCCGTGGGAAAGATGGAAGGCGCTCCGGCGCGCCGCTTACGACGTGCTGCTGCTCCTCGGCGCGTCCACGCGCACGCGCATCAACGCCGGCTGAGGACGGAGGCCGCGGCCTTCGCCATCTCGGCCGCTCCCGCCGTGTTGGGGTGCACGCGGTCCGGCAGCATCTCCGGATGCTCAGACAGCGCGGCGTGCATGTCGATCACGCCGCAGCCGAGCTCCTTGGCCAGCGCATCGATGCGGGGGATCAGCTTCTGGACGTTCTCTTCGTTGATCCCGAAGTTCCCCTTGCCGGGCACCGGACACGGACGGCAGACGTAGACCTTGGGCTTCGACGGCAGGTCCTGGAATGATTTCACGAGATCACGGTAGTCGGCCGCGAATTCCTTCTCATGCTTCCAGTTGTGAGGCTTGGTGTCGTTGGTGCCCAGCATGATGACGACGACGTCCGGCTTCATCGCCAGGGCGTCGCGATACTTCTGCTCGTTCCAGTAGGGGAAGTCGCCCTTGCGCAGCAGGGTGCGCCCGCTCACGCCGAAATTCGCGACGACATGGCCGTCACCGAGGATCTGCTGGAGCTGCGAGGGGTAGGACTTGCCCCGCTGCGCGCCCACGCCCTGGGTGATGCTGTCGCCCACGCAGGCCACTTTGACGGGTTGGGAGGCGCGGGCCGGCATGACGAGTGAGAGCAGGAGTAAGGCGAGGAGACGCGACATGGCCATGAATAAGCCCGAAAGGGCCCGCTTTCCAAGGCCTTAAGAGATTTCTGCTCGCAGGTCGCCCCGGTACGGGCCATTGAGGAGGGACAGTCGTACACGCGCGTCCGCACGGAGCGATCCGTGAGGAAAGTCCGGACACCACAGGGCAGGATTCCCGTCGCAAGCCGGGGCACGACGAAAGTCGTGACGGAAAGTGCCACAGAGAACAGACCGCCCCGCAAGGGGTAAGGGTGAAAAGGTGGGGTAAGAGCCCACCGCTCCGAGGGCGACCGAGGAGGCAAGGCAAACCCAATCCGGTGCAAGACAAACAGGGGCCGTCATCAGGCCGCCCGCCGAGGACCCGGGTTGTCGCACCGCCGCAAGGCGGGTCCGCAAGGTCAGAGAAATGGACGCGCAGGGGGTCGGTGAGAGCCGCCCCGGACAGAATCCGGCTTACAGTGCGCGACTCAAAGACGAAGGGCCGGGCGGAGACGCCCGGCCCTTCCCCTTCTGCCGTCGCAGAATCAGCGCTGCGCGATCGGCACGTAGGCCCGGGAGGTGGAGCCGACGTAGATCTGACGCGGACGGTGGATCTTCTGCTTGGGGGTCTCGGCGATCTCCTTCCAATGGGAGATCCAGCCGGGCATGCGGCCGATGGCGAAGATGACGGTGAACATCTCCGTCGGGATGCCGATGGCCTTGAGGATGATGCCGGAATAGAAGTCGACGTTGGGATACAGGTTGCGCTGCTTGAAGTAGGGGTCGTTCAGGGCTGCCTCCTCCAGGCGCATGGCGATGGCGAGCAGGGGGTCGTTGATGCCGAGCACCTTCAGCACCTTGTCGCACTGGGCCTTGATGATCTTGGCCCGAGGGTCGTAGTTCTTGTAGACGCGGTGACCGAAGCCCATCAGGCGGACGTTCTTGGTCTTGTCCTTGGCGTCGGCGATGAAGCGCGAACCGTCGTCCCCGGAGGCGTGGATCTCCTGGAGCATCTCGATGACGGCCTGGTTGGCGCCGCCGTGCAGCGGACCCCAGAGGGCGCAGACGCCGGCGGAAACGGACGGGAAGAGATTGGCGCCGCCGGAGGCGACCATGCGGACGGTCGAGGTGGAGCAGTTCTGCTCATGGTCGGCATGCAGGAGCAGGATGAGGTCCAGGGCCCGGGCGATCTCAGGATGCACCTGGTAGTCGGCATTGGGCTGGGAGAAAAGGAGGTGCAGGAAGTTGGAGCAGTAATCCAGACCGGGCTTGGGATAGACGGGCGGCTCGCCCTCCTTGGAGCGATGGGCGAGGGCGGCCAAAGTGCGCACCTTGGAGATGAGGACCGCCGCGGTCTCGTCGAAGTGGGCGAGGTCGTTGGCGCGCTCATTGGTCCCCAGTTCGGGATAGTAGCAGCCGAGCGTGTTGAGGGTGGCCGAAAGCACGGCCATGGGATGGGCGTTGCCGGGGAAGCCGCTGAGGGCGATCCGCAGGCCCTCGTGTATCTGGGAGTTGTCCAGGATGCGGGCCTTGAAGGCGGCGAGCTGCGCGGAGGTCGGCAGGGAGCCGTAGATCAGGAGGTAGGCCGTCTCGATGAAGTTGGACTTCTCGGCGAGCTCCTCGATGGCGTATCCGCGGTAGCGCAGGACGCCCTTCTCGCCGTCAATGAAGGTGACCTTGGACTCGCAGGCCCCGGTGTTGGCGTACCCGTCGTCGAAGGTGATGTACCCGGTGTCGTCGCGGAGCTTGCGGACGTCGATGCCGCGCTCGTTCTCCGAACCGACGAGGATGGGGAGGACGACTTCCTTGTCATCCAGCTTCAGGGTGGCGTTCTTCTGGGTCATGGCGGGGAGTTCCGCCAGGACGCAGGGCTGCCCTCAGCGGACGGCCAAAGTCACGAAGTTCCGGTACAGTTGCAAGCCTTTGGCCTGACTTTTCTCCGGATGGAACTGGACCGCGAACACCCTGCCCTTCCGGACGCCGCTGACAAACCTGCCGTCGTAATCGGTCTCGCACCAGATGAGCGACGGATCGGTGTCGGGCACACGGTAGCTGTGCACGAAGTAAAAGGGCTCGCCGGCGACGCGCAGGCCCTCGGTCAGGGGGGCGCCGGGCCTGAATACGGCCTCGTTCCAGCCCATGTGAGGGATGCGCAGGCCCGGCCGGGAGGTGAAGCGCACGACCTGCCCGGGGAACACCCCGAGGCCGCGACGGTCACCCTCCTCCGAGCGTTCGAAAAGCGCCTGGAGGCCCAGGCAGACCCCCAGGAACGGGCGGTCCTCACGGATCCAGGCGCGCAGGAAGGCGTCGAAACCGGTCCGCCCCAGGCAGTCCATGCAATCGGCGATGGCCCCCTGCCCCGGGAACACCACGGCGTCAGCTCCTTCGGCCTGCGCCGGGGCCGAGGCGAGGAAAGGATCAGCGCCGACGGCGGACAGGGCCCGGGCGACGCTGCGCAGGTTCCCCATGCCGTAATCGATGACGGCCACGCGGGGGCGGCGCTGTGCGTCGCTTCCGCTCACGTCAGGCCAGCGTGCCCTTGGTGCTCGGGACGCGGCCTCCCTGACGGGGGTCGGCCTCGACCGCCTGCCTCAGGGACCTGGCGAAGGCCTTGAAGAGCGCTTCGGCGACATGGTGAGGCTCCTCTCCGTACTCCAGACGCAGGTGGAGGTTGCAACCGAGGGCGTTGGCCAGTCCCTGGAAGAACTCGCGGACGAGGGCGATGTTGAAGTCCTTCACCATGTAGTTGGTGACTTCGACCTGATAGACGAGCATCGGACGGTTGCTGAGGTCGACGGCGCAGCGGGCCAGGGTCTCATCCATGGGAAGGATGAAGAAGCCGTAGCGGCGGATGCCCGCCTTGTCGCCGAGCGCCTGCTTGATGGCCTGACCGAGGACGATGCCGACGTCCTCGACGGTGTGGTGATAGTCGACGTCGGTGTCGCCGTCGGCCTTGACCTTGAGGTCCACCATCGAATGGCGGGCCAGGAGGGTGAGCATGTGGTCGAAGAAGGCCACGCCGGTGGAGATTTCCGACACGCCGGTGCCGTCCAAGTCCACCTCGAGGGCGATCTTGGTCTCCGCGGTGTCACGGCGGATGCTGGACTTGCGGGACCCTGCGCTCATGACGCCAAAATCCCCGCTGCAGGTTCCGATGTCAACCCTCGGCCGACCACTCGCGGGCCGCGGCCAGGAAGGCGTCGGCCTCGGCGTCCGTGCCGACGCTCACCCGGAGGCACCGCTCGGTGAGCCTGTGTCCCGGGAAACGGCGGACGAGGATGCGACGCGACTTGAGGAACTCGAACGCGTGCGCGGAGGTCTCCGACGAGGCGGGACGGCGTGCGGAAGCGGGCTCGGCGAGGATGAAGTTGCCGTGCGGCGGCACGCACCGCCAGCCGATCGCCGTCAAGGCGGCCACCATCCTCGCCCGCGTGCCGTTGACGCTGGCGACGGTGCGACGAAGCCAGGCGTCGTCCAGCAGCGCGGCCGCCGCCGCGGCCTGGGCCACGCGGTCGAGATTGTAACTGTCACGCACACGATGCAGCACGGAGGCGACCTCTTCGGGGCAGAGCGCATAGCCCGCCCGGAGGCCGGCCAAGGCGTGCCCCTTGGAAAGGGTGCGGGTGACCACGACGTTGGGAAGGTCACGCGCCAGGCTCACGCAGTCGTCGTCGGAAAAAGCGGCATAGGCCTCGTCGACGACCAGGAGCCCCGGAAACCGGCCCGCCAGCGCCGCGATGCGGGCGGAGGTGAAACTCACGCCGAGGGGCGCGTTGGGATTGGTGAGGAAGAAGACGGCGGCGCCGCAGTCCGCGACGCGCGCGTCGTCGAAGTCCAGGTCATCCGAGATCGGGACCTTGATCACCGCGGCGCCCTGCGCCGCCGCCAGCACGGGATACAGCGAGTAGCTCGGGTCAAGCATGCCGACGGGACGCCCCGGGCCCGCATAGGCGCGGATGAGAAGGTTGAGGAGGTCGTCCGAACCGTTCCCGGCCACCACGCGGCCGGCCGGAAAGTCATGCGCCTTCGCGGCGGCCTCGCGCAGAGGCGAGGCGTCAGGCGAAGGATACAGCCGGAGAAGGGATCCGGCATCGCCCGCCGCCGTCCGCAGGGCCTCGATGGCGGCAGGACTGGGCGGATAGGGGTTCTCGTTGGTGTTCAGCTTCACCCAGCCTCCGCCCTGCGGCTGCTCACCGGGGACGTAGGCGGACATGGCCGCCACATGGGGATTGGGCTCGGGCGAAGGGCGCTTCATCGCGGGCCCAGCTTGGTGTTCACGAAATCCCGCAGCACGGCGCGCGTGCGCGCGGCGTCCGGCGAAGCCAGGACGCGCTGCGCCAAGGCATCAAGCTCGGGACGCTGGCAGTGGCGCAGCAGGAACCTCACGTCCGGAATGGCGGACGGCGACATGCTCAGCTCGACCGCGCCGAGGGCGAGGAGCAGCGGAGCCCATTCGGGATCGCCGCCCAGCTCGCCGCAGACGGACGCCGGAATGCCCGCTCCGCCGGCGGCCGAGAAGATGGCACGGAGGCTCTGCACCACGGCCGGATGACAGGGATCGTAAAGCGAGGCGACCTTCCGGTTGCCACGGTCGACGGCGAGGAGATACTGGACGAGGTCGTTGGTGCCGACGCTGAAGAAGTCGCACTCCCTGGCCAGTCGTTCCGCGACGGCCACGGCCGAGGGAATCTCAATCATGGCCCCGAGACGCACGCGATGGGCCGGACGCACGCCCTCGGAGGCGAGGCCGGCCTCGGCCTCACGATAGGCCGCCTTGGCGGCCAGCATCTCCTCGACGCCCGAAATCATGGGGAACATGATGGACACGGGACCGTGCTGGGCGGCGCGGATGATCGCGCGCAACTGGGGACGGAACACTTCGGGATGGGCCAGGCAGAGACGCACGGCCCGGAAGCCCATGAAAGGATTGTCCTCCGGCTCCAGGACGCCCAGCCGCTTGTCTCCGCCGAGGTCCAGGGTGCGGAAGGTCACGGGCGAGCCCCCGGCCTGCCGGATGACCTCGGAATACTCCCGGTAAAGCTGCTCCTCGGACGGCCAGTCGTCGATCGTCAGGTAGAGGTTCTCGGTGCGATAGAGACCGACGCCACGGACGTGGAAGCTCCTGACGTCCTCCATGTCCGACGGACCGCCGATGTTGGCCCGAAGCTCGAAACGCACGCCGTCCAGGGTGACGTCCTCGAGCCCGACCTCGGACATGATGCGGTCGCGGCGGGTGCGGATGACGAGCTCACGCGCCCGGTAGGACTCCAGAGTCTGCGGGGAGGGATTGACGATGACGAGTCCGTCCTCGCCGTCGACCAGCACGAGGTCGGCGTCGGCCACCGCCGCCATGAGACCGGTGACGCCCACGACCGAGGGAATGCCCAGCGCACGCGCCATGATGGCGGAATGGCTGGTCCTGCCGCCCTCCTCGGTGACGAAACCGACGATGCCCGCGGACTCGGCGTGGACGGTGTCACTGGGAGTGAGGTCGCGCGCGACCAGGACTCTGCCGCCGCCGGAAAGGGCGCCGTTCGCAGGACGGGCGCCGAGGAGATGGTCGAGCACGCGGCCGGTGACGTCACGGATGTCGGCCGCGCGGCCGCGGGTGATCTCCGACTCCATGCTCTCGAACAGGCCGACGTAATGCTGCGCGCTCTCCTTGAAGCAGTACTCGATGTTGCGACGGCTGGAGCGAACCCGTCCCATGACGTCGTCCAGCAGCGCGACATCCTCCAGCACCAGCAGCTGGGCGTCGAAAATCTGGGCTTCGGCGTCGTTCAGTCGCGCCGCCACTTCGTCGCGCACCTTGATGACGTCGGCACGGGCGGCCGAGATGGCGGCTTCCAGGCGGCGTATCTCGGCTTCCGGATCCTGGTTCTCGAGGCAGGGCACCAACGCCATGCCCCGGAACAGCACGTAGGCCGGCCCCCGCGCCACCCCTGCGGAAGACGCGATGCCGGTGAGCCGGACCTCGGACCTGTGGCTTTCGGCCTGCATGCGAGGGTCAGTTCACCCCCGCAGGAAAGCGGAGGCAAGGCCTTATGCCTCGCCCTGCCCTGACTCCAGGAGCTCGTCCAGACCGGCCTCAGGGAGGGGCGAGGGCATGGGCATGGGGGGAGCGGACAGGTCGAAGGCGTCGGAGGTCAGAGGCAGATCGGGCTCATCCGGGGAGACGGACAAGGGGTAGTCTGGCTCGTCGCCGGAACCCACGGCCGATTCGACGTAGAACATCAGGCCGGAATATTCGGCAGGCACCGTGACGCGGAGCTCCACGAACACCAGCAGGAGCAGGCAGAGGTGGGCCGAAGCGCGGCCGAAACGCTGGGCGAAGGCGCTGAGCGAACGCAGCGCCTGCGCGACGCCGGCCTGCTGCCGGGAACGGAGATAGGCGGTCTGCGCCCGATGCAGGCGCATGCGCGACTGGAAGCGGGACCTCAGGTCGGCGGAGACGCGGATCGCGTCACGGAGCCGGATGACCTGCGAACGGGTGGCCACTCCGTCGAGATAGGCGTAGGAGAGCTGGTCGAATTCGGCCAGCCCGGGAAGGTCGTTCTCACGGAGCACGGCCTCGGCGGCCTCACGACTGGCCATGCCACGCTGCGCCCTGCGCAGGCGGACGCGCGCGCGGAACAGTTCCTTGCTCTTCGGGGAGGAGGCGACGAAGCCGCGCAGGACCTGCATGTCCTCCGGAGAGGCCGAGCCGTCCACGTAACGGACGATGAGGGACTCGATTTCGATCGGACTCACTGCCTGAACTCCCCTCCCATGAGGTCGCGCAAGGCCTCGCGCGCCCGGTTGATACGGCTCTTGACCGTGCCGATGGAAAGGCCGAGCTCTTCGGCGATCTCCTCGTAGGACAGGTTCTGCACGTTCCGCATCGTGAGAATCTGAGCATGCTCGGGCTTCAATTGTTCCATGCATTCGGCCACTTTGCGGACGAACTCATTGTGCTGGGCCTCTCCGCCCGGCCCGTGGGAGCCGTCCGAGAGGACGTCGTGCAGGGTGGCGCCAGGGTCATCCCCCAGGTCGGCGTCCAAGGACATCGACTGGTCACGCTTGCGACGCCGCCAATACCAGTAGCGGTTACGAGCGAGATTGGTGCCTATCTGGTGAATCCAGGTCGAAAAGGTGGCCGTACCGCGGAAGGAGGCGAGCACCCGGTGCGCCCGAATGAAGGTGTCCTGAGTGATTTCCTCGGCGTCCTGACGGTTCCGAAGCAGGGAAAAGACCTTCGCGAAAATCCTTCCCTGATACTTCAGCACGAGCTCGTTGTAGGCGGAAAGGTCGCCCTTTCTGGCCCGGTCGAGCGCGGACTGGTCGGCTTCGGACTCCATAGGTCGCCTATGAGGGGAAATGATGCTGACAAAAATGGTCTTTTCAACTGCTCTTTTGGACCTCCCCGGCTTCAAGCCGCCAGGCCCCAATGCTCCCCTCTTTCAAGAAGTCATCCCAGGTGCGCTGGCTCAACTGCCTTACGGGAACCCGCGGCTTATCCAAGGAGCTGTCCGTCGCGCAACCAGGCTGCTCTGTCCGCGCCGTCCAGGGAGCGGACGGACTGCACGTCGAACCGGGCGAGCGCCATTCCCTCCTCAACGGAAAACCTTTCCTCGCCCCGGTCACCCTGCGGGAGGCGTCGACGCTCCAGACCGAGGACGCGCTGCTGATCCTCGCCCCGGAGGAGGACGCCACGATCGCGGCCGCCGACTGCTCACGCTGGGCGCTCTTCGATGCGGGCGCGGGCGAATTGATCGCGGAATGTCCTTCGACCGAACTGCTTGACCGCGCCGCCCAGCTCGGCAGGGCCCCCGACACGCTGGCATGCACGCCGGTCGGCATGGAGGTCGGATTCAGTCTCTCGCAGGCCGCTCCGCTGCTCTGCCCTCCCCCGGCGCCGATCAAGCCCGCCGCGCCCGCCCTTGCGGCGGAACAGAACAAGGGAGCGCACGTCTGCCCGGTCTGCTGGACCCGGTTCGACGCCGGCGACGCGCTGAGCGTGGCGGTCCACGAGGAGCTGCGGGGCGACCCCGTGCTCGGCTCCGACGCACGCCTGCGCTTCCAGCCCACGCGCTTCAACGACCAGGGGCTGGCGCTCGACCCCAAGGGGCTGGCCTGCACCGACATCGCCTGCCCGCACTGCCGACGTCAGCTTCCGCCCGGCTACCTGGACCTGCCGCACCGCATAATCTCGCTCATCGGCGCGCCGAGTTCGGGCAAATCCTACTACCTGGCGGTGCTCACGCGGGTCCTGCAGGAAAGGCTGCCGCTGGACTTCGGACTGGCGTTCCGCGACGGAGACCCGAGCGGCAACATGCTGCTCAATCAGATGCGCAGCACGCTCTTCTCCGCCACCACGCCCGAGGAGGCGCTGCTGGGCAAGACGGCCCTCGAAGGCGCGACCTATGAGAAGCTGCCCAGGCTGGGGAAGATGGTGTCGCTGCCGCGCCCCTTCATCTATTCGGTCGGCCGCCCCGGTCAGCGCTCGAAGGAGAACTCGATGATCTTCTACGACAACGCCGGCGAGCACTTCGAACCCGGCATCGACATCCACGACTCGCCGGGAGCCATGCACGTGGCGACGTCCTCCGGACTCATTTTCCTCTTCGACCCCACCGCCAACGCCCGCTTCAAGTCCAAGCTCGTCGGAGTCGAGGACCCGCAGCTCACGATGCGCGGACGCGTGGACCAGCAGGACACGATCCTCTCCGAGATGGAGACGCGCATCAAACGGGTGCTCGGGCTTTCCCACGAACAGCGCATCGCGACGCCGCTCGCCTTCGTGGTGGGCAAATGCGACACCTGGGCGCACCTGCTCCCCTCGCCCCTGGAGCCCGTCGTGCGCGACGGCGGCCTCGATCTCGCCGCCCTCGACCGCAACTCCGACCGGGTCAGGCACGTGCTTGCGGCACTCTGCCCCGGGCTGGTCGCGTCCGCCGAGTCGTTGGCGTCGGAGATGCGCTATTTCGCGGTGACGTCGTTCGGGCACTGCCCGGTGACGGTCGAAAGCGGCCCCAATCGCGGGCGCATCGCGCCCGACCCGCTCCGGCTCGCTCCCGCTCACGTGCAGGAACCGGTGTACTGGCTCCTCCGGCTGGCCTCGCCCGAACTCATCCCCGCCGCCCGCTGAACATGCCCCTTCAGCTGATCTTCACCTCCGCGCCCCAGGGCCTCGCCGCCGGCAGGTCCGGCTTCTGCACGGTGGCGCGCCACCGCGAAATGCCCGACCGGCTGGCCCAGCTGCTGGAATCGCTCGGGACGCCGCACGCCTCCGCCACGGGAGAGACTTTCACCTTCCGGTCCGTCGAGGCGGGCGGTTCACGCTGGCTGGTGCTTTCCAGATTCGTCGCAAGGGGACTGGATTACACGCGACGCGACAACCGCCTCGCGCACCATCTCGTCTTCCGCCCGGAGGAGACCGCCGTGCTTCCGCCGCCCGCAGCGATCGCCTATCGCTGGAAGGGCTGGAAAGACGAATGGACCGAGCAGGCCCGATGGCTCGACGGAGCCGACCGTCCGATCGAACTCGCCAAGGACGCTCCGCTCACGCCCGCCACGGCCTGGAGGGAAGAGACAGGGACCGGCTCCAAGGCCGCCTGGCTCGTCAAAGGCAGCTCGCCCGCGGCGGTGTGCTTGCTCAACGCGCCCTCCACAGCGCGGACGCTCCGACTGCTGGCCGAATCTTCCGCCCTGCTGGGCGAAGGCGCCTGGTCGGCCGCGTTCACGACGGACGCAGGTGTCACCGGCGGCGAAGGTTTTGACTGGTGCGTCGGTCACGTCCCCGGCCGCGCGGACACTCTTGACCTGTCCCAGGCCGCCTCGCTCCCCGCACCCACGGGTCCCGCCGCCAAGGCCGCGGCCATGGGCACGACGGCTTCGCAGGCGTCAGGCCCCGCGCAACGGCACCGCGAGCCGGCACGCAAGGAATCAGGTCCGTCAGGCCTGCTCATCGGCACGACCGCGGTCCTGCTGCTGGCCGTGATCGGTCTCGGCATTTTCTTTTTCAGGACTCCGGAAGCGCCTCCGGCTCCTCCGCCGCCTCCGCCGCCCCGGGCGCCCACGGCGCAGGAGATGGCCAAGGCGGACGAGATCATGCGCGCCAACAGCGCGCTGGGAGCCATCGAGGGCCTGGTCGCGCGCGAGGAGTTCGTCGACGCCGCCAAACTCTGGCTGCAGAGCGACGAAATTTCTCCGGAGTTCAGCCGCAGGCACGCCACCCAGCACCTGCCGGGGCTGAGGTCGAAGTTCGCCGCCGGCGCCGCGCGCAAGCTCTCCGCCGAACTCGACCGCAAGGGTCTGTCCGGCGCGCGCGAACTCCTCGCGCAGGGCGAAGAGGCCCTGACGGTCGGCGCCCGGCTCGAAGTGCCCAAGGACGCCGCGTGGGACTCACTGCGCGCGACGGTGGACAAGCTGCGCGTGGCCGCCGGACTCTTCGTCCGTCCGGTCACGGTCATCCAAGGCGTCTGGGAGACGGCCGACGGCGGACCGAACGCGCCCTCGCAGGCCGACTTCCAGCTTTCACCCGCCGCCGCGGACGCCTTCTCGGAACTCATCAACGCCACGACGGTGACCAAGAGCCGCGCGGTGGACGTGCGGCTCAGGATCGTCCCCCTCGAGGGCTTCCACCGCAGAGATGAGACGAAGTTCATCGGCGGCGAGATCCGCAAGGGCGGCGAGGCCGACTGGATCGAGGCCCGTCCGGAACCCGGCAGGCTCTCGCCGATCACGGTCGGCGTCGGCAAACGGGCGAAGAAGGTGTCGCTCCAGTTCGCCGACGGACGGGGAGCCGACCGGGACGCCAATCGGCTGCTCGAGATCGAACTGCCCGGCGGCGAACTCAGGGCCTTCGCCCTCATCGGCTCGCCGCGCACGCTGCGGCCGTCCAATCTCGGCATCGCCGCGCTCATCGTCGACCCGGACACCAAGGCGGTGCGCGCCGCGCCCTGGGCGGAGGCGGCGCTCAACGCCTTCGTCTTCGCCGGCGGCGGAGTCGGACTCTACCCGGACGGACACGAATTCCCCGACCGCGACCTGCCCTCGGTGAAGGCCACCCGCTCCCTGCTTGAAACCGACCTCATCCGGCTGGAGCGGGCCACCGGACCCTCCGCGCCTCCGCAGGAGACGGTCACCCGCCGACGTCAGCTGCTCGAGGCCGGTGACACGGCCGGAGCCGGCGCGCCCTGGACGCTGCGCGCGGTGGACGCACGTGGCCAGGCCGGCCCCGCGCTGCTTGAATTCCGCTGAACGTGTCCCCTGAAAGGCTCATAGCTCGCATCCGCCTGCAGCTGGAACTGGGCACGCCGGACCTGGAATCTCGGTCGCTGGCGTCGGAATACGCCGCGCTCTGCGGAAGGGCCAGGGAACGGCTCGAGCAGTGCGCCACGCTGATCGGAGCGGGCGACGACCACGCGGCCTTCCAGTCGGCGGAGGCGGAACCCGACCTGCTCGGGCTGTGCGCCCAGCTCAGTTTCGCCGATGCGGAAAGATGGCACGGCTTCTGCCGGGATCACGGGCTTCCCGCGGGCTTCCCGCTGGATGACCGGCACCTGATGGCGGTGGAAGGGCTCTACGGCCGGGCGATCGGCGAAAGCCACCCGCTGTACCGCGACTACCGCGACGCGATCCGCCGACGGGACGAGGAGCGCGCGCTGGAGGTGCTGCGCTCGATCGCGCGCATCAATCCCGACGATCCCAACGCGCGCCAGGAACTGACCCGGCTGTCCGCGAAGTTCCTGCGTGAATCGCTCATCCGGGTCGGAAAGGATTTCGACGCGGGCAAGGACGCCGAGGCAGTGGCGCTGATGGACCGCATGGAAAGGTTCGGAGCCGGCGACCTCGCCGGCGAACCCCGCTGGGAGGACGCGCTCCGCCGACGTCAGGCCTGGTTGCGGCTCCGCGCCGCCGAACAGGCCTCCGCCCTCGCCGCTGAGATCCGCTCAGCGCGCCGGGCCGGAGACTGGGAGGCCTGCGCCGGCGCGCTGCCCAGGCTGCGCGCGCTGGAACGGGACCACCGGCTGGATCCGGCCGGAGAGGATGTCGCCGACATCGAGGTCTGGGCGGGAACTCTGGCCGCTGAAGCCGCGGCGGAAGCCGCCGCACGCACGGCGGTCCAGGAACTCGAGGACGAACTCGTCAAGCTGCGGGCCGACTCCGCGCGGGGCGCGCATCCCGCGGCGCTCATCGCCCGGCTGGGCGCCTGGCTGGAGCGCGCCGCCGCCTACGAGGAAAGACTGCCCGAAGGCGCCCTACGCGAAGCCCGTTCGCTCCGCCAACGCGCCCGCGCCCGTCTGAGCCGACGCTACACGCTGCTGCTGAGCGGATGGGTCGCGGCACTTCTGGTGATCGGGGCCGGCGCGGTCTGGTGGATCCAACGTCAGGGCGAGGAGCTGCGGGCCGCGCAGACGCTCGAGCAGGCGCGCAATCTGGTGGCCCGGTGGGAACATGCGGCGGCCGCACGTGCCCTCGACTCCCTGCCCGCCGCGGGAGACGAGGTCGCGAAGCTTCGTTCCGACCTGGAGGCCAATCGCAAGGCCGAGGCAACGCTGCAGGAGGACGCCGCCTACTTGCGTGGCGCGCTCAAGGCCGGAGTGCGGGCGGAGGACGCGGCCAAGGTCGCACGTCGGCTGCGCGACTACCTGGAAAGGCTTGAGAAGGCGGGCGCCGCGGCGCGGGAGACGCTGGAGAAGGAATTCACCGAACCCGGCCGTCTCTCCGCGGAATGCGCCCGCGCCCTCGATCAGGCGAGAGCCGAACTCGCCGCCCAGGCGGCCACCCTCAAGGCGGCCCTCGGCGAAGGCGAAAAGGCCTCCGACCCCTCCGCCGCGGTCGCCGCCCTGGACCGGATGAAGGCCTTGATCAGGATTCTCACCGAAGCGGGCGATCGGGACGCGCGGATGGACGCTTATGCGGCCGAGGCGGACCGGGCCTCGGTACGGCTGGGCGATGAACGCAAGGCCCTCGAGGTCCGACGCGCCCTGGAACAGGCCCCGGACCTCCGGTCCTACCTCGACGCGCTGGCCAAGGTCTCAGCCGAGGCCGCGCCAGATTCCGAGCTTCGCCGCCGTGCCACGTCCGCCCTGGCCGCCGCCAACGGTCTGCGCGAACTGCCCCGGGCGGCCCTGGCGCCGAGATTCGGCGCGATGTGGGACGCCGCCGCCCTGCCCGACCCGTCGGGAACCTTCCTTCCCGCCACGCTGAGCGAAGGCGAGGCCAACGCTCTCAGACGGGTCGGCGACGACTCCACCACTCGCCGCCTGCGCCGGCTCAGCCTCGTCTACCATTCCTCGCAGGGACGCCGTCCGATGCGCCAGATCATCGTGGTCGGGGAGCCGGTGACCCAGCGCAACTCGCTCAGCAACGGGACGGAGTTCATCACGACGGCCGATGAACTCACGCCTGAAGGCGCGATCCTGCGCGGCACCTGGAAACGCATCGAGTTCAACAATGACGTCAAGGTGGGGGAGTTTCTCACCGACGAAGGACCCATCGCGGAGGCCGCGCACTTCCGGCAGTTCGCACGGCTGGTCGACGAGTCCGGCAAGGCCTCCGCCCCCGTGCTGCGCACGCTCGACCTCGTGAGGCGTGCGGAGAAGGCCCCGGTGGAACTCAGGGCCTGGCAGGCGCAGGAGCTCTTCAAGGTGGCCGCCATGCGCCCCGAAGCCTGGGGGCTCACTTTCTCGCCCTCGGCCCAGCGCGACGCCGAAAAGCTGCGCCGGGTGACGCAGAACGCGATGACGCAGCACGACTTCCTTTTCCGCGAACGCTGGGCGGCTTCGCTGTCCGACCTCACGCTGGCGATGGTGCGCTCCACCGGACCCGATTACGCGCGGGAAGCCGCCGTCTGGCGCTCGCTCGTGACGGCCTTGCGCGCGAAGCAGCCGGTCTTCGCTGGCCACGTCGCCCCGGACGGCAAGCCGCTGCTGCGCGAACAGTCCAATGCCGACGCGCTCTACGGCATCAATCAGGAGGGCAAGCCCGCCCTGCTCTTCCGGACGGACTCCCAAGGCGTCGCGGAACGCGTCGCCGACCCGGCCCCCTACTCCCCTCTCCTCCGGATGCCCGGCTCAGTCGAGGAAAGCGTCAAGGCCGTGGGCGGAGAAGACATCCCCGCTCCGCCCGGAGGCTGGGAATCGATCCTGCAAGGCAGGGACATCTGAACGATGAGCCAGGAAAACTCGCACAGGCTGAGATGGAAGGGCACGGTGAGCGGACCGCATCCGGCCTCGCGCATCGCCGAGATGCTGCGCGCGGGCGAGATCAGCCTGGCGCACGGCGTGGAATCGGAAGGACGCTGGATGACCGTGCGGGAGTTCCTGCGCGGCGGCCGGGCGCCGAGGGAGTTCGCGCCCGCCCGCAGTCAGTCGGCCGATCACGCCGCCCCCGCGAGCGCGGCCGCCGAAGTCTCCGAACGCCAGCAGACGGACGACTCGATCGAACGTTCGGTGCGCGAAGGCTACCTCTGGTGCGGCTCGACCTTCCTCCTTCCTCCCGCCTTCGGCCTGCTGGTCTGGCTCTGGGTGCAGGCGGTGCCGGAGACGCAGCCCATCTCCCGTTTCGTGCTGCTGGCCTTTTGCGCGGCGCTGGGCTGCCTGCTCCCGGTCGCGATGGTCCGTCGTGTCGGGGCGGTCCTGGAACAGGAAGGCCTGGGCGAACTCCGGCAGGCCCAAGGCCGGCTGTCCGTCATGCTGGCCGGGCTCGGTTTCGTCTTCTGGCTGGCCATGTTCTGGTTCCTCAAGGGAGGTTCCTGAGCCGCAAAGGGCTTGACGGAGAGGCGTGGCGCAGGTGGACTCCGCTTCCGGCCGAACGGTAGCGTAGCTCAGTTGGTTAGAGCGAGGGACTCATAA
>JACCDW011610174.1_pt1 | contig 28994 bp, 24 predicted proteins | sample 7449781 | NCBI WGS metagenome assembly JACCDW01 (sample SAMN15323449, study PRJNA562643) | freshwater metagenome | isolation source: river surface water | place: USA:Blue River Watershed | collected 2017-08-18
CTTTAACGCCGGCTGGCTCTGCCTCAGCAACGCCCGCGTGGGCGTGCAGACCGCCACCCCGCAGACCACGCTGGACGTGGTGGGCCAGGTGTGGTCCCGCTTCGACGGCGACGACGCGGACGCGGGGCGGGGCGCGCTCACCGTGTACAACGCCGCCCGCACCCGCGCGCTGACCATGGGCACCTGCACAGCAGCCTCCAATTACGCCTACGTGCAGGCTCACGATGCCAGTGCCACTGGCGCGGTGACGCCCCTGATACTGAACCGCAACGGGGGCAACGTGGGCATCGGCACCAGCAACGTGCCCTACACGCTGACCGTGGCGGGCTCCGTGAACGCCACCGAAGTCACCATGTTGTCCGACCAGCGCCTCAAGAGCGAGCTGCGCGTGATCGAGGGCGCGCTGGACCGCATCCGCGCGCTCACGGGGTACACCTTCCGACTGAAATCGGACGAGGGACGCAGCACGGGGCTGCTGGCACAGGACGTGCAGGGCGTGCTGCCGGAGGCGGTGGCCGTGGACGATGCCACCTCCTACATGAGCGTGTCCTACGGCAGCATGATGGGACTGGTGGTGGAGGCCATCAAGGAGCTGGACGAAAAGGTGTCTCGTTTGTCGTCGCGGTCATGAGTTTCACTTCTTTTTCTGGTTGGCCGACTTGGCCGCGAGCGCGCCGGAGCGTGCGGCCCGGGCCATCGCGCCGCGGAAGTGCTCGCGGTTCATGGGGCCGAAGTAGGCGCCCACCAGCCCGACGAACAACAGCACGGCCAGAAGCATGAAGATGCGAGAGCGATCCATATAAACGTACGGTTTTGATTCCACAGTATATTATTTTTCCAGCAACGAAATGGAGCGCTTCCGCGTCTCGCCCGAGTTCTTCTCGGTTCGCAACCATCAACTACGGATGATGCTGACCGATGCCTGTGAAGCCTGTCAGGTCCACTTGCCCGACCCTGAAGTCCTGGGTGACATTGTCACGGACGCGTCCACGAATATATGCGTGGTCATCGATGGCATCGTGGCGGACCTCAGGGCCCGTGGCCTGGACAACGTTGCACACGAGTTTTTGGACACATGTCGGACGATGTTTCCACGTCATGTGCAGAAGACGAACAGAAACAAACGTTGGAGGGTCGTCATGGCGTGGGCAGGATGGCTGCTGGTCCCCGTTGCAGTTGTGGTCGGCAGGCGCAAATGATTCTGTCAAGAGCTGGCATCTCCGCTTTCCGCCAATATCAATTCTGGGGAGCCGCGGGGAGCGTCGAAAGCACCTGGTCCATCAGCGCGATGCGGTGGCCGTCGTCCACGGTGCCCAGCACGTGCGCCGCGAAATCCCCCGGCGCCCAGCGGTACGCCTCGTGGTCGGTGGCGCGGTAGAACGACTGGATGGTCCGCGGGCGTAGGATCCACACCATGGCCCGCAGGTTGTCGTTGACCCGCCACATCCGCTGCAGCGCCGTCTGCTCCCACAGATGCCCCTTGTGCGTGTCCTCCGCCGCGCTCTGCCAGATGCCGTCCAACAGGTGCCAGGTGGCCGCCACGTTCTTCACCGCGCACACGCCCATGTTGAACACCTGGCCGTAGTAGTCCTGCTGCACCGCCATCAGCGCCACCGGGTCCGCCAAAAAGTCCTGCAGCATCTCCGTCAGCGGCGTCTCCGGGCGCGTGACGATGACGTCGTCGTCCACCCACACCACCGTCTTCAGCACGGGGAAGCGCCACATGATTTCCTTCATCAGCAGGAGCTTGGACCAGCTGGGGTGACGCTCCTCGCACAGCGACACCTCGGAGGTCACGAACAGGTACCCGTGGCGCTGGCAGTAGGCGTGCAGCACCGGCCAGGACCGTCCGCGCACCTCGGCGCGGTCCGACAGGCTGACCACCGCCACGGACGGCACGGGCTCGTCCACTACGTCGCCAAAGGTCACTATGTCCGTCAGCTTGCGGATGGCGAAGCTGACGCAGCCGTCCTGGGCCAGGGCCTCCAGTCGCGCGTCCGCGTGCTCGGCCAGGAATGCTTGGACTGCGCTCTTGACCCCGAAGGCGTACGTCGTCCTGCACTTTGCGGGGTTGGTCTCGTAGTCGTGGCCCATCAGCCACCCGCCGGGGGTCAGCCGCGACCAGGCGGCCTGCAGGTCCGCCAGCACGGCGTCGTGCGAGTGGTCGGCATCCACGTACACGAGGTCCAGGGTGCTTCGTTGGATTTTCCGCAGGAAATCGGTGGATTTTTGCTTGACGTGCAGCACGGTGTCCACGCCCTGGAAGCGCTGCACCGCGCGCTGCATGGCATCTTCGCCGGCTACCGTGCGCACGTCGTTGCCGTCCACGTCGCCGCTGGCGATTTCGCCGTCCCAGGTGTCCACCAGGTACATGCGGCTGGGCTTCAGGGTGCGCCACATGTACTCGGAGAACTCGCCTTCGAAGACGCCGATTTCGGCGACGACCCCGCCGGTGGGTACGAGGGCCGCCACCATCTCGCAGCGGGTGTCAAAGGTGCGCATTGTGTCCGTACTTGCGCTGCACTGCCCGCTGGCCTTAAGTCGCACTTTTTCGTGCACTGGTGTAGTAGGGAGACATGAACAACCGCACGCGGACTCGCGAGCTACGCTCGCTCGAGCAATGGCCGGAGGCCATTGTGACTCGCCAGGACCAGAGCCGGAGCGGGGTGCTCGATCGACGCGGTACGGTCAACAGCAGCGTCGCAGCATCCTTCCAGACCGCCAAATCCAACAACAGCGGTACCGCCAAAAGCAGCGTCACCGTGGGGTCCTGCGACAAGTTCGGTACGGCGAGGACGAAAGACCTGAAGCCAGAGCTGTGCAAATGGCGCAAACACATCGTTTCCTGGCACGGGGACACGGCCGCGGCGGAGGGTGCTGTGAAGGCTCGGACTCTCGGAGACATCGTGTCAGCCGATACCGTGTATCCCACCGCCGTCCTCGAAGCGCTGGGCATCGCAGTGGACCCTGCCACCGAAGCCGCCATCAAAAGGGTTTACGACGATACCCCCGTGGCCGCAGGAGACGAGAAGAACCTACGCAGGGTGCTGCGGCGAGCCACGTGTGCCATGGCAATGGCCATCGTTCAATACGTCCACGCTTCGTGCGCGGAGGGTGCGGCGGGAGGCACGGAGATTTTCGGCACCGCCAACAGCGATGCCTTCGAGGTATCGCAGGAAGCCAAGCTCGCCATGTGCGTCAACAAACTGAACGTCTTCATGCAGCAACAGAACACCCCCATGGGTTTCAGCAAGTGGCTGCCTTGGTTTTTGTGGAGGACCGCAGCAGTGGACTCGGGCGCGGTACGGGCGCACGTCCTCCAAAGCAACCTGATGACCAACATCCTGTCCGTGTTCCTGGCCGCCAACCAAGCAGGCGTGGATGTCGATGCCGTCGTCGCGCAGGCCGTGCAGCGCAACGCCCTTGACCGACTGTCCGGCATCGCACGGAAGCTGGCTGACTTTTTCATCGACAAAGCGCCGTACGTGATGCAGTGGAGGATAGTGGACGGCAGCATCTGTCGTGCCATGAACGACGGCATCGGCGAAGCATTCAACTACTTCAACGTGGGGTACCTCGAACACCAGGCCTGCGACAGATTGATTGCCATGAAGAGCGGCTTGTTGGAAAGGAAAAGGAAATGGGTGCCGAAGACGCCTCCATTGGCAATGCAACACATGACCGACGTGGAGCGTCTGGATGTCGAAATAGAGACGCTGCGCACGCTGAAGCAGGAAATAGAAAAGTACCAGCGTAAGCATCCGGGGGAAACGGGGCTCCCCGCGCATCTCAGGCTGCTGTTCGAGCAGGACCAGGACCAGGCCCGCGCAAACGTGGTGGAAACTCTGCTGAAAGAGGCGGACGCCACGAAAACCAAAGACTATATCGACGTGTCCAAGTGCCAGTCCGCGCTGCAGATGTTGGGAACGGAAGACGTCAAGCTGTTCAAGTACGTTTTGCGACAGGGACCCCAACGCGGCGGCAGTGGTGGGGGAATAGGTGACTCCATGGAAGTCCTGGCCGACCTCGTGGCCGGCATCGAAGACCTCCAACTTCGCGAAAGCCTTCGCATCGCCTACACCCGCGCCGTCTTCGCCGCCAACTGCATGGTCCTGTTCGGAGGAGACGCACCGCCGCAGCAGACGGGAGGAAACGGGGGGAACAGCGGCAGCCGAGACGTCGGCCCAGAGCTCGGCAGGGAGATTCAGGAGTGCGTCCACATGGTCGCCGTGGACCAGCTTGAAACGGCCACCGACGAGGAACAGGAGCTGCGGTCGCTCATCCTGGACGCGATGAGCGGCGCGAATGCCGTGCAGAAGGGGCTGAAATCGCAGTACGACAAAATCCTCGCCTGGATGCGTGGAGCCGTACGGCCGCAGGAGAAGACGCGGGTCCAACAAGCTTTCCGGCCCACGACGACGCACACTTTGTGCTTGTTGTACAACATCCTCTGCGCGGTGAAGTACCACGGCCTGGCTGACCAATTCTACGCGGTATACCGGACCTTCATCCGTCTCGCCCTGGAGCCCGGCGTGCGTTTCGGCATGACCTTTGCGTACGCGGGCGGCACGCAGTGGTGGCGCGACGTCCCTGGGTCCCTGATGAACCAGATCGCGCCGGAAATGAAGGACATGCCCAAGAACGACAGAGACGCTTGGTTTGCAGAGTTTTACAGGCGCTGGAACGACCAGGGGTACATGCTCCGGGTGTGGAGGCGATTCCACAAAATCATCTCCGACTACCCAGACCAAGGCAAAACCATACTCAAGACGGTCGTCCAGTACGTGTTCACGTCGAAGGCGTTCCGAGCGTTCTTTGCCACCGTGCAGATGGACAATCAATCCAAAGGATTCGCGCAAGGATGCGATGCCTTCATCGACGCTCTGATAGACACCAATCCAGGCATCGTCCAGCTCATCCTGGCCGGCTTGGACAAAGAAATCGCGGGAAACGCACCGCCGCAACGACAGTCCGGTGGCAGCGGAGCGGGGTTGGAAGAAGCTCTGGTCCGCGCCTGCGCCACCGTGGCGTCCTACGTAGCGGGTCCGTTGACGACCGAAGCGGCGGACCGCGTGCATCGCTGCGTGAACGCGGCCAGCATGGTGGCGACGGGCGTGCAGCTGATGGATGCCACCGGCGCGCTGCAACAGTACGAAGCGGGCATCGTGAGCCTGTGCAGGAGCATCGTGCAGGGCATCGATGGAAAGAGCACAGGCGCCGCGACGGGCGTCCCCTCCGTCATCAAGAGTGGTCAGGGCCTACGTTCCATCCCGATGTCATCGCATGTAGCTACACCGCCTCCTGCTGTCGCGGTGCCTGTGTACGGTGGCGGGAGCAGCAAACGCAGAGCGGGACCACGGAAAAAGAGCACATAATCCCGTCGTCGTTTGATTGCGGGTACACATCCATGAATCTCTGCGAACTTCCCGAAGGCGTGCTGGACCGCATCGCCCGCGCCTGCGGCGCCGCAGCGCTGTTCAATCTGGCATGCACCGACAGGTTCTGGGCGAGTTTCCTGAACGACAGTCATGACCTGTGGCAGGACTTTTGGGAAAACAAAGTCTGCGATACCGCCAAGCGGCGCGTGACTGACGAAGCGCTGGCCGGCGCGATATCCGCCAAACAGCGCCTGCGCCTGGTCGGCTTCACCGGCTGCGTGTTCTGCGGCGCCAAGCGCATCCGCAAAGTCTACTGGGAGTTTGCGGTGCGATGCTGCACGGACTGCCTGCACGCGCGCACGATTTCGGACTATCGGGTCACGCACGACTACGCGGTGCCCGCGGATGCCCTCGCGGGGCTGCCCTTCGTCACCACCGAGATGTGGAGCCGAGGCCACGGCACCTACACCGTCAAGTTTCACTGGCGCGACCACATCGTCCCGCTGCTGCGCCGGTACCACGGCGTGGACAGCTTCGAGGAGTACGCGCGTCGCAAGCAGGAGGCGGAACAACGGGCGCGGGAGGACAAACGCGCCATCGAAGAAAGGAAGGTGGAGCTGCGCCGCGTTCGAGAGGCCAAGTATCGCGAATGGTGTGCCGATGCGGGATTGGATCCGGACATCGCCATGAAGCGCAGTTACACGTTGCGCGCCAAGAGCGCCATCGCCGCCGCCCCTCGGTGGCCCTCGTTCGTGAACAACGTGCTGCCAGTCGTCCGCCAGGAACTGGAGGCCTGGCAAAACAAACAGGCGGGACGGTAGACATCATCTCTTTTTCTTTCCTTTCTTGCCGTTGTTCCCGCGCTTCTTCCTGGTGGGTCCGTGCACATCGCTGGATTGCACAAATGCGCCAGGACCCTCCGCCGCGAGTCACCAGCCCGCGATGGTGCGCCCTGCAGCGCGCAAGTGCTCGATGCGAGCGGTCAGCTGCTCACGCCGCGCCACCACCTCGGCCGCCTCGCGCACGGGCATGTCGTCCGGCAGGTCAACGGCGTGCTCCAGCGCGGGCAGCACCACCTCGGTCAGCACGTAGCCGTGCACCGCCGCGGAGAACTGCTTGCAGGCGGCCTCGAAGGCGCGGTTGGTGGCCAGCGGCTGCTCGGTTACAGTCTTGAACGCGTTGTACCGGAACACCTGGAACAGCTCGCCGACGGCGTCCTTGAAGGGCTGGTCCATGCGGCGGTCGATGTCCGCGCGCAGACGCCGCAGCACCTCCGTGCGCATGTCCTCAAACCGCGCCAGCTTTGTCGGCGTGTCGCGCATCAGCGCTGCGGCCAGGTCCGTGCGCACGAAGGCCAGGTCGTAGTGGTTTGCCACATCCTCCTCGATCGTCGGCAGGATGTCGCGCACCTGCTTGGACCAGGTGCGGGTACCGGCAGGTGAGTTGGAGACGAACACGGGCACGTCGAAGGGCTGCAGCTTGGGCCATACTTCATTGGTCTGCTCCAGCACCGCCGCCTTGATGTCCGCGAAGGTCTCGACCGCAGGTCCCAGGCCGTTGAGGTCGGCCGTGCGCGCGGTGATTTCCGCCGTCAGCACGGCCACCGCGCGCGGCTTCCAGTCGTTGACGATGAAGCGGTGGTAAAGCCTGTCCATCTCGCGCAGAAGCGCCGGCACGCCCAGCCGAGTGGCATACTCCTGGGCGGCATCGTGCACCGCACCGCGGTCGTCCACCATGGACACGTTGACTCCAGCCAGGCGAGTGCGCATCCAGACCTCCTCGTTGGCCTGAGCCTCCGCCGGCGTCACCTCCTCGTCGTGCTGGCGGTTCTTGATGGCAACGCATGCCGCGAAGCCCAGGGCCTGCATCTCGCGTGCACGCATCGTGACACGGTCCAGCACACGCTCGCGCAGCAGACGGTCGTCGTTGCTCATCTCGTCTGGCTTGGTCAGCACCAGGATGGTGCGGTTCTCGCAGTGGTGCTGCAACACCTTGGCGATGGAGCGCACGGTGCCCAGGCGGTCGATGGCAGCGGGCACCACGCAGATGACCAGGGTATTGGGGTCTCGCAGGTAGCTGTCCACCAGGTTCTCGGTCGCCTGCATGAGGGCTTGCGGAAATGCACGCAGCCCAGGGAGGTCGATGACCGTGAAGGTGGGGACGTTGGGACCCTCGATGCGGATCACCATCTCCTCCGTGCGCACCGAGTCGCCCATGGCGCGCATGCGCTGCTCCAGGAAGGGCAGGATGACAGGCATGATTTCGGTCACGTCGTTGTTGCCGCCTTCAGCGCGCTCGTTGGTCTGGCCGTCGGTGGCGGTGATGCTCGCGGTGGGCCCGCGGACCATGTCGAAGCGGATGGGCATCTTGGTGCAGATGTCCCGGTCACGCGGGAACAGCGCGCACTTGGTGATGGACTCCAGCGTGCTCGATTTCCCGGCAGACTCGCACCCTACCACCACCACCCGCGGCAGCTGGAAGTTGGTGATGTCCAGTCCCAGGGCGTCGAACATGGTTTTGAACGTGCCGTAGGAGCTGTGTTCCAGCTGCGAGAAGATGGACTGCCCCTCGCCCATTGGGGCGTTGTGTGGCAGCGGCTGGTTCGCCATGACGTGCGAGACAACTACGAAGCACGCGCGCGTCAATGCGATGATGATTTGGTACCACAGATGCACCGTGACGAGGAGCGACTGCATGAGCGCATCGCCGCGCGCTGTGTGCGTGGCCTTTGCGAAATCAAAGGCATTAAATGTCTTTTTTTCGATGCAAATGCGCACAATAAAGAATGAACGCAGAGAGAAGCAGAAGCAGAAGCGTGTCCAGTAGTGCGATGTCGATGTCTCGCTTCCTGATTCTGATGGAAGCGGCCTATCCGGTCACGAAACGAGCTCATACTGCAGGGCCATGTGTCGCGCCCGGCAGTGCTATGTCCATCATTGCTTGAAGTGCCTGCTGGAAAACTCATGAAAGTTAGTAACACCCATGCTGGTGTTACACGAAGCGCACAATGGTACCAAGTTCGTCAAGTCATCGTTGCCTCCAAGAGCTTTGGCAATGATGTGACCGGCGTGGAATGTCTGCTGTGTGATGAGTCGCTGACAGCATCGACAGTGTCCAGCGCCATTCCTTTCACCAAACTCGCGGTTCCACAGGGCGTATCGTACGGATTGGGGGATTTTCCTGTTGGCACGTTGCTTATCGACAGCACCTTCATCATCATCAGCAGCAGCAGTTGAAGATTCAGCACCAACACTCGCGCCATCATTCGATGAAGTTGTAGGACGGTAGTGTCGGTACACTCGATTTGCCAGGATATACTCTTTGATTTCATCTGTCAGGACAACATGGGTCAGCGTCATAGGGCATTGTTTTTTACGTTTGTAAAAATGCCGACGCATGTCATTGCGATATTCTGTCGTGTGGCCACAACTGATGCACGTGTACGGCGGTTGTTTGCGCATCGTGTTTGCTGTACAAATGTACTTGTTCCGAACCTTTATACCCAGAAATCCCCGGCCCATTCCCCCAACAGACCATCGAGCGCAATGTACAATAAAGTGTCGTCGCATGACGGGAACCACGCTGCATGTCGGAGATGTCGACATCTCTCCTACACGATGCCGTCCGCTCTACCGTGTCACGCCTGCGGGACGCCGGCGTACGCCCCGTGCCCCCCAGCGCCTCCGACAGACTCCGCATGGCCCGCTACCTCCCACGCCCGCTGGACCTGGTGTCGCGGGACTTTCTCGCGGACGCAGACGCAAGGGCGCACGGATACATCACGGGAGGCGCCAAGGGCGAAGTGTTCGCCGGCAGCTCGGGGTCGGCCATCAAAATCGTCGAGTTCCGGCCCGATTTCGTCCGGGAGGTGCACACGCAGCAGCTGATGCGCGAGCGGCTGCTGACCGCGACCGACTGCGACATCCGCGTCCCAGAAGTGCACGACGCCTTCACGGTCACCGTGCGCGGGCACTGCTACGGCGTATTGGTCATGGAACGCGTGGCTTGTTCCCTCCACGACGTCCTCTTCTACCATCACCGCGACCGCGACCTCATGCGCGAGGTGGTGGCCGCGCTCAAAGACATCGTGGATAGACTGCACACCGTCGGCGCGCTGCACGGCGACCTTCACACCGGCAACGTGGGGTTCGATGCAGAGGGGCGCGCCTACCTGATGGATTTCGAATACTCGCTGCCGTATCGGCTGGAAGAGTTCGAGGGCGTGGACACGCTCTGCGTCTGGCGCCACTCGCTGGTCACGGGAGCATCGTACGCCTCGCTGAACGCGGGCCTGCGAGAGCACGATTTCCCGGGCAGCGCACTGTTGGCGGCGGCCTTCGGACAGGCGCGTCCGGTGGCGGGCGATTCCAGGATAGACACCCGCGACATCGACGAGCGCGTGTTGTTCCGGGCAATGCGACGCATCCGGGCAGCCCAACTGCGGGACCACCCAGCGCCGGACGCGCTCAGGCACACGCAAAGGTCGTAGGTAGTAGGCGACGAGCGCACTGAAAGATGCTGTGTCGGCTGTACACCTGGGGCTCGGAGAAGGCTCGCAGCCCAGTGTACGTCAACCTGGCCGAAGATGACCCCACGCTGGCCAGCGTGCGACAGGCGCTGGGGGAGCCTCCGGAAACGAAGCTCAACTTCCACACGCTGTACGGCTGGGCAAAGGTGGTGGGCACCTTCGAAGTCTACGTGTCGCTGGTGGCCGCCGCGACGGGGGAAAACACGAACCGCGCGGTGCTCATGTGCAGGGTCACCTGCGAAGACGACTGGGAGTACGGTCAGTTCTACGTGGACGTGCTGCGGCTTGCGTATTCCGATGCCCTGGACCGTGCGATGCTCCTGTGGCTGACCACCCACGGTACGGACAAGCTCATGCACTTTTGCATGAATACCTTTTCCCGGGACCGCCTCCTTGCCGTGGCGCACGACGCGACGGTGCGGATGGCGACGGAGCGGATGGCGAAGCTGAAGGACCTATAGCGCGGAGTTCCGCGTAGCCACCGATGAGGACGCCGTCGCGCAGGATGATGGGGACCGTGGGGTGACCGGTGGCCGCCTTGACTTTGCGCAGCGCGGGGTCCGAAGAATCCGCGTATCCATGCCACTTGTACTTGATAGAAGAGGTGTCCAGGAGTTGCCGGGCTGCCTGCGTGTAGGGACACCCTGCGATGCCGTGGACCACCCAGCGCGCAGCAGGCAGCCGGGGCGCAGCAGCAGCCTCCCGGTCGACGTGGAACAGCCACTCTTCCACCCGTTTTTGGGTCACCTGCGCCCCCGGGACGTAGCGCCGGTTGGGAGCGGTGTGCAGCACCACCCGGCCGCCCCCTGCGGCCAGCAGGCGCATCATGGTGTGTTTTGGGACGATGCCGTCGCTGTTGTAAGAGACCAGCACGTGTCGCGCCTTGATGCAGGCGAACAGCTCCTCGAAGGCCCCCGCCGCGGTGGCTCGGATGCCGTACGGAGCCTTGTAGTATCCCCGGACCGCCCCGCCCATGCCGTACACCTCGGCGTCCGCGTCGTACGCCATGATGTAATTGAGGATGCCGTAGTAGGCACCGTAGTGGGCGCGGGTGTAAGGCGGGTCCAAGTAGGCGACGTCGTAGCGATGTCGCTTGGCCGCCTCCACAGCGGTGGTCTGGACGACCACGCTGCGTCGCGAAGAGGCCGGCATCTCCGCCCTCGACCTCTGGTGGATGGGGAGCAGCCGAAAGGGGGCCTCCGCGCTGGACAGGAACCGTTTCAGGTAGATGCGCAGGTGGCCCGAGGTGTTGGCCACGTGCATGCTGGACTCCACGAGCGATGCCAGGAGGAAATCGTGCTCCGGCGAGGACACCTGCCCCGCTGTGCGCAGTGATGCGATGCCGCGGCGCACGGCGTCGATGCGCATTGCGTTGGGGACCGTGAAGTACATGCGTTCGCAGCCCCGGTAAGGCGAATAGTGCTTGGTCACCAGTCCTACCACGCCGGGAAGCGCGTCGAGCGCGGACATCAGCCGCGCCAGCCGCGGGGTGTACGGGACCGACAGCTGCGCGCGCGTCAGGGCACAGCTGTAGGGCTCGACGTCGCTGGCAATGACCTTTCCCACCCGAGGCGCGAAGTAACACCCGACCGCGCCGGACCCCGCGAACAGGTCGCCGAACACTGTATTCGGCATGAGCAGCGGCCCGATGACGCCGTCGAGGAAGGGCATCATGGTGCGCTTGGAGCCCAGATACCTCATGCGAGTAGGTTGTCTACAATAGTCGGCGAAATGTCTTTTGCTTTGATGAAATCATCCTTGTCCTTGGATTTCACGGTGGAACGCAGCCCGATGACGTGACGGTTGATCACGTACTCCAGCACGAAGAAGGTCAGGAACACCAGCATCAGGTACTCGAAGGCCATCCAACTCGCGGCGGTGACCGCCACGACGATGCGATTCAGCCAGCTGCGGGACATGTGGTGCGCGATGCGAGCGTACGCTGCGCGCGTCGCGGGGTTGTGCACCAGGTAGGCGAAGATGGGCAGCAGGGCTTCCAGGATTTTGATGATCATGTCTTTGGTGGCGGCACCGATGGAGAACCCCGCCGCCGCCACGAGGACGTTGTTGCTGAAGATGAACTCTTGAAAATCCGTGTATACCGTCCTGGCGAGGATGTCCAGCATCGTTGCCGGATGTCGTTTGCTCTACTCGTTGGGCATACAAAAACCCGGCCCGGTGGCAGACGGTGGTCCTACAAAGTGTGCAGAACTGTCTGTATGGTAGATGTGGACGTCGCCATGGAGGACTGGTGGGACGCGGAGGATTGGGTGGGGACCGGAGGTCTCCTTCCGTCCCTATCCCTTTCGCCTCCCGGGCTCGATGCATGCGCAGCAACAGAGGAGGGGATAGCCGGTATCCTCGCGGAGCCATTCCAGGAGAGCGACGCAGGCGCGCTTTCCGAGCAACAGCAACAGCAGCAGCAGCAGACGCAGGAGGAGCACGAGGGGCACCAGGCTGCGCTGGAAGCCACGCTGGACGAGCTGCTGGGACTGGGTGGTGCGGGTGCGGAGGCGGGGGCGGATCCCGCGCTGGTGGTGACAGAGCACCCCGCCGAGGCCCTGGAGGCCGCTGCGCTCCCTCCCGCTGCCGCCCGCACGCCAGAGGAGCTGAAGGAGGAGGGCCGCGCGCACGACGCGGGCATGCAGGCGACGTTGGATCGCATCGCGGAGTTCGCGCCCAACCTGCCCAACCTGTCGCTGACCCGCATCGAGGTCGTGACCATGACGGTGCTGACCTTCATCAACAAGAAGATATCCTTCCGCACCATCGAGCGCCGGGCGGACGACGAGGACGTGCGCGAGTTCGTGGACGAGGTCATGCACGGCTACACCGACGACACCTTCACCTTTGAACAGAGCGCCAAGAAGTCCTTCCCCAACTGCGTCACCGTGCGTCACAAGCTCGTGGAGGCCCGCAACAATCACACCGTCAAGATGTTTCGCACCGGCAAGTTCCACATCACCGGTCCCGTCAAGCTGTCCGAGGCGCTCAACACCTCCGACATCATGACCACGCTGCTGGACGTGGTGCGCGGGGTGCCCTTTGACACCCACGTGACCATGGACTACGACGTGGAGATGATCAACACCAGCTTCCGCGTGGGGTACACCATCAACCTGGAGCGGGCGCTGCAGCTGTGGCGGCAGCAGCGGGCCGGGCTGGACGCCTCCTACGATGCCGACCAGCGCAAGAAGGCGCTGGAAATCTTCTACCGCAGCGACCAGTCCACCGTGGAAAAGGTGCACATCTTCTGCTACCCCGCGGGCAGCGTGGCCATATCCGGGCGCATGCGCGTCCCCGATGTGCTGTACGACGCCTACGTGTCCATCACCACCTTCCTGGACAGCAACCGCGCGCTGCTGGAGCTGAAGCACGGCCTGCCTCCCAAACCCAAGCAGAGCGGACGCAGGGGGGGCAAAGGAGGAGGGCCGCAGCCGCAGCAGGAGGAAGGGGGCGACGGCGACGGCCCGCAGCAGCCGAAGAAGGGCCGGAAGCGCCGCGGGAGCGTGTTCGAGTACGAGCGCTTCATCGTGCTGCGGTGACGGCGCCTGCCTTGAAGGCGGCTGCAAGCGCCCGGGACATGTGCCCGCGCAGCAGGTCGGCGTCCGTCAGCAGGTTGGCCAGCACCACCGGCCACACGCTCTCGTAGGAAAACTCGGCGTCGAGGGACTTGCACAGCCCCTCCAGCATGCCGAAGATGCGCAGCAGGCACAGCATGTCCATGCTGCTGCTCATGGGCACGCGAACCGTCTCCTGCCCGCCGTCGTGCAGGGACGTCCCGCTGGCCAGCAGCTGCTGCACGTCCAGGGACCGCAGATAGCGAATGTAAGAGCCTATGTAGGTGCGCAGGGCCTCCGGCTCGTACACGGTGATGCCGATGGACGGCAGGCTTTCCACGATGGCGTCCACGTCGCCTTCTATCATGTACAACACCACGGACTTGAGCGCCTTGCGCACGGGCTCGGGCAGACGCACCACGTTGCCGAAATCGTACAGCACCAGCTGCCGCGTCTCGGCGTGCAGCCCCATGTTGCCGCCGTGCGGGTCCGCGTGCACCAGCCCCTTGGACAGCAGCTGGTGCATGAAGCCGGTCATGAGCATGACTGCGACCTGCTTGCGGTGGCCGTCTTCGATGTCCGTGAGCTTGACGGAGGGGACGAAATCCATGACGAGGACCTCATCAGTGCACAGCTCCAGGTGCACCCGCGGCACGGTCATGAAGGGGATGTCGCGGTAGGCGTCCCGGAACTCCGTCAGCGCGTGGGCCTCGGCCAGCAGGTCCGTCTCGCCCAGGATGCGCTCCTCGAAGGCGTCCAGCAGCTCGGCGGTGTCCCGGACGCCGTCCACCCGCGCGAGCGCCATGGCCTTCAGCAGGGTCTTGAGCATGCCCATGTCTTTGCGCATGGCGGCCGCCACGCCAGGGCGCCGGATCTTCACCACCACGTCCGTGCCGTCCTCCAGCGTGCCGCGGTGCACCTGCGCGATGCTGGCGGCCGCCATGGGGGTGCGGTTGACGCGCCCCACGCCCATGCGCCGCAGCCGGTCGAACACGATGTCGTCAAACTCCACCGGCATCACGTTGTCGTGCAGCGTGTACAGCTGACGGCACATGTCCAAGCCGAAGACATCCGGGCGCGAGGAGACAAACTGACCCAGCTTGGTGTACGTGGGACCCATGGTGGGCAGCCGTTGGCTCAGCCACTTTCCCACCGCCGTGGGAGACTGTCGAAGCACGCGCTCGCGCACCCGCCACTCCAGACCGGTGTGAACGACGGAGTGCATGATGACCCTTTCTGATAATAAACGTTGAACATTTCGTGGTCCTTTAAGATGCAGACGGTGTACGAAGCGCTGCGAACCGCCGCCGAGTCGCAATGGCCTCCGGAGACCACACACGTGGAGGCCGTGCTGATGACGCAGTCTCGTGACCTTCGGTCCCTCGAGCCAAGCCAAAGGCTTGGCGAGTCGTACGACGTGCCGGCGGAGGAGTTTCGCGCGCTGTTGGAGCGCGCGGTCGTTGCATGCGACGGCAGGTACGATGCCACTCGCTGCGTTCGCAAGTACGTGGCGGATGCGCAGCTGTTCACGGACATCGACGGCTGCCGCGCGCCGCGGGCGGAACGCGGCAGGCTGCTGGCGCGGCACCAGATGCACGAATGGAACGTCTGCGCGTGGAAACGGGACAAGATTCACCCCCTGCAGTTTCCCTGCGCGGGCCCCTACGACCACGAGTGCTGCTGCGAGGTCGCCAGCTTTCGTCTGGGAGGTGGCTGGCGCCTGGTGTTCGAAGCGCAACAGGGGACCGGAAAAACGAATCATCGCGTGATGATACAATGCCTGCGCAGGCAGGCCGACGGCCTCACCACGCCTACCGGCAGGGGCGCTCGTCCCGAGCTCATGCAGCGGAGCTGCATTCGCGCGCTGGAGCAGGTATTCTCTACTCCTCGCTGACCACCGCCTTCTGCGCCTTCTGCGCCAGCATGCGGCTGACGATGCGGCCCAGGATGGCGTCCAGCTGCACGCCGGTCAGCACGTTGGGCTTGCTGTACTCGGCCTTGGTCATGCCCTTCTCGCGCACCACGTACATGGCGTAGTTGGTCGCGAACAGGCTGACCACCTCCATCTTACCGGAGTTGGTGGTCACCTTCTCCTCCCGCAGCAGCGTGGTCAGGTACTTCTCGCCCTTGGCGGCGAAGTTCTTGATGTACTTGGCCATGGTCTCTGTGTCCTTGTCGTCGGACATCACCGTCGCGACAAAGTCGTCGATGGTGTAGGGAGTGCCCTTGTCGTCCTTGGCGAGCATGGGCTCGACCACCTCCAGCGTCTTCTCCGGCTTGGGCTGCGCCTCCTTGAGGGTGTCCACGGGGACGCTCGCCATCAGCGCCTTCCACATGGAGGTCACGTCCTCTGCGGTGTATGCGCCGGCGGGGCCGCTACCGCTCACCTTCACGGTCTTGCCGATGTCTGCCAGAGCAGCAGGATTGCGCGTCTTGAGACCCATCAGGTACACGCGCGCCTTCAGCGTGGACAGCTTGCGCTTGATGGCCTCGTCGTCGTAGGTGGGGAACGCCTCGTGGTCGGCCAGCAGCCGCTTGCGCAGGAAGTCGCCGATGACATCGAAGGTCTGAACCTGAGCCGATGTCGCCTGCACGTGCACCACCCTGGCGCCCGAGGTGGCTGGGGCGTCCTTCTTCGAGGGCGCCGCCGCCGTCTCCGCGACACCTGCCGCGGTCATACGCTTGAGCGTGCGGGGAGCCATTTGTTCCGAGCGGGGAATGCGCGGGAATGAATGCGAGAGGGTATTGAGTGTACTGTGGCTTTCGCGAGTACGTACAATGCCGACTGGACAAACAGAAATCACTTTTTTTTCTGGCCGTCGTGTCTGCGGGTCAAATAAAGCCTCTGTGAGTACAACATGCACGCAGTTGGGCACTCTGACGCAACCATGAAGTTCTGCGACAACTGCGACAATATGCTGTACATCCGGCTGGAGGATGCCGATGCCGACAAAAAGCTGATGCAGTACTGCAAAAACTGTGGGCACGAGGAGGCGACCGCCACGTGCGTCTTCGGCAACGCAACCGGCACCCAGAAGCGCGTCGTGCATCGCACTCGCGACATCGTCCACGACCCCACCCTGCCCCGCGTGCGTCACATCCGCTGTCCCAACGCGGATTGCAAGGGTGCCAAGTCCAAAGGACTTGGCGAGGTCATCTACATGAAGGTGGACCACGCGAATCTCAAGTTTTTGTACTACTGCACGGGCTGCGACACGTTCTTCGAACAACAGAGCAGCGAGCAAAGGCCGCCGGCTGCAGCCGCCGCGGAGGTCAGCGGAGGAGAACGAAGCGATTGATGACATAGAAGGCGATTGCAGCGACGGCGGCCTTTACGACGATGTCGATGTGAGGATGGACATCGCAGCGGCCCATCCACTGCTGGATAGGAGGCATGGCGAGGACGAGGATGCACAGACCGGCCACCAGCAAGGGGCGCTGCCAATCCCAGGCGGCGGTGCTGGTGCTGGTGCTGTTGTCGGACCGGTCATCGCGAGGAGATGGCATCGCGTTCGTGGGCGCCGCAAACATCGGGCGGTAGTGTGCAGGCGCGAGAGGTTCCGGGGCGACGTACATCTGCGGAATGGACGTGGATGTGGGGGCGGTCGTCCCCCCGGGGGCAGATGCCACGCCCAGCTGACTCAGGACCTCTTGGATGGTCGCGTCGTCCTCGTTGGTGTTGTGGACCGGCGTGGCCGGAGTTGTCAGCGGGTGTCCGGCCTGCAGCTGCTGTGCCTGTACCTGCGCCGGCGCCGGCGGCATTGAGAAGGCCTGATGCATTTGCGACGACTCCGCGCTTCGCTCGCTCGGGCAAATGCCTTCGGCCATTGCGACCCGAGGGGATAGGGGCGGCAGCTGCGAGATAGGTGTGGACTTGGACATCGTATGTGCTTCGTAGGGGAATACATGGTGCACGCATTCTTTTTGGAGCGCGTTCAGCGCGCGTCTCAAAAAATGACGCGGATGGCAAGGATGTCTCAATTCGTGAATCAAGTGATGTTCCTGCGCTCCGCGTTCGACGACATCAACCGTCGGCTGATTGCGGTCGAACAGCGGCAGCAACAGCAGCTGTCCCCGCCACCAGCACCCGCTGCACCCGCGCCGATCGAGCCCGTCGCGGAGACGAAGAAAGCGATGATGGAAGAGGTGCAACAGCAGCTGGGCGCGGACGTGCGTAGGGAGGTGCGCTGCGCGGTAGAAAAGGAAAAGCATGTGCTGGAGACCATGCTGGGGTACAAAGTCGAACAGACGGTGTCCAAACTGGTCAGGGAGCGCGTCGAACAACTGCGCAGCGAACTGCAGACCGCGCAGGAGGCTGTCTTCGACATCGCGGCGCCGGGGGCAGAGCCGGGGCCGGGGGAGGATGAGCCCGCGGTAATTTCAGCGGGGGCGAACGAGGAGAGCCTGGTCCTGAAGAAGAAAAAGACATCTGCGCGGAGCAGCAAAGCGCAGCAGAGCACTTAAGACCACCTGGATTCGTATGTGAATCACAAAGTCCGAATGTCTTCCCCGCTGCAAGCGCTGTACCGTCGTTACACGAACCGAAAGATTGATGCCAAGACGCTCAGGTATTGGGAATCCGCTTGTTCGAAATCCGAATGTACCATGGCCGACTTTGAGGGGTTCATAGCCGGCAGCACGGATTACACCAACCGCGTCATCCAGCTGTTCAAAACAAAGTACATCGAACTCCTGGGGGTCGACCCGGACGCTCGGACATCCGATACCTTCATGCGCTCCTGCGCGGGACGGCTCGTCGACGACGCCGGTGTTCACGAGTACGTGGCGGGGACCCCCGAGTGTCAGCAAAAGTATCGCACCCTGGTGCAGACGGTCGGCGACATCGCCTCTGACAAGCCCGGCAACCGCAGGCTGACCGTGGACGAGGTGAACGGATTGGTAGGCAAGTTCCAACGAGACCCTGCGTACGGCATCGCCGAACTGGAAGCGGACATCGAAAACATCATGAATCCTCCGCCCCAAGATGCTGGTGCCGAAGAGGTCGCGAAGCCCGCCCCCGCGCGTGCATGGAACGTCGAGTGTCCGGAGGGTTGCCAGGACGTCCTCCACGCTCTGCAGGAGGCCACCGGGGCGGTGCAGGACGAGGACGCGGTGGCGGCCCTGGTGTCCGAACTCGTCAAACGCTGCTGTTCAGCGGCGCGGGCGCCTGCGGGAGGCAGGGGCGAGTCGCAAAGCCCGCAAAGGCCAGAGACGTGGAAGTGGCTGGACGCGTGGGAAAGCGAGGCGGGTCGGCCCATGTACGTCCAGGAGTATTTGAAGTACAGCAACGCGTGCGACATGAGCGAGGAGCGCGTGCGTGCGGCCGTGCAACATCACCGTGTGGTGTACGAACACGCTCGCAAGCTGCAAGACAAGTACGCAGACCGTCAACTCAGCGAGCACGACTTTGTGCGCCTCCACATCCACGCCATGGACGAGCCCGAGTTCCTGCAGCGCATGCTGGAAGACGTCCTGGGCTCCGAGGAGTACCGCGCCATGATGACGCAGGCGCTGGTGGACATGCACCGCCGGTTGTACGACGCGCCGCCGGACGCCGACAGCACGGCCTACATGTTTTCGCAGGCGCTGACGGAGCAGCTCGCCCTGAACGACGAGCGTCTGCGAGACTTGGTGGTCACGTTCCGCAGGGAATGCGACGCCCAGGCGGCCCGCGTACATGAGGTGTACCTGAAAGTGTACGGGCGCGAGCCCGACGTCGACGAGGTGGCGCAGGTTCTTCCCGCGTACCGCGCGAGCAACGGCGGTTACGACGACGTGGATGCGCGGGTGGTGCGTCAGCTGATGTCTGGGCTCGAGTTCCACGATGTCATCAAGAAGAAAATCAAGCTCCACTACTGGGAGGCCCACGGAAACGAGATCGGCGCGGCCAACCTTTACAAAGTCCTGGACGTCTGCATCGCATCCCTGGGACGGGTGGGCGACATGGACCAGGCGACCGACATGGTCCGTCAGGCCATCGCCCGGGCGACGGTCGGTTCCTCTTCCGCGTAGACAGCGGCCACCATGTCTCTCCAGTCCTCGTAATCCAGTTTCTTGAATTGCATGATGTCGGACCGCAGGGTGTCGTCGATGGCTCCCAACTTTGACATCACGGCATCGTCTCGGGTCTTGCGCGCGCGGCGTTTGCTGTCCTGCAGCGCCCCCAGGTCCACCGCAGCCGTCTCCACGCGTTTCACCAGAGACGCATGCAGGTCGGCGAACAGCGCGCGCTTCGCCTCCGCCACCGGCTGCGCGACCACCTGCACCAGCGACGGCGGCCCCGTGCGCAGCAATTCGCACAGCCGCTCCGGGGTGCAGTGTGCGGTGTCGGTGACCGCCAGCAGCACCACTTTGCACCACACCCGCGTCCACGCGATGTCCGTTGCTTCCAGGTACTGGCGCACGGACTTGTTCATGCACACCTCCAGCACCGCCCGCAGGTGGACGTTCAGCGCAGCAGCAGGACCGTGGGCGATTCGAGACAACTTGGTCCCCAACTCTGCCGTGAGGAATCCGTAGGAGGCGGCGTCCGTCAGGGACGTCAGCAGACCGGGAGGCACGTCGGGGGAGAGCCGCAGGAAATCCGTCAATCGACGGTCGCAAGACGCAAGGCTACCACCGCCCGCTTTCAGCAAACACTCCATGACGTGTGGCGGCGTATCCCGCTCCCGCTCCTGCTTTGGGTGCGAGTCGCTGCTATTGTCAGCGGATTCCACGGCCTTCCAGGAACTCGTGGTCTCCTCATCCATGCGCAGGCTCGGAACGGTGGTGCGGTGCAGTCGCAGACCCACGTACGATATCCTCTCGCTGTGCGACTGTATCCGTTTCCTCGCAACGGGTGGAACGCTCGTTGCTGCGGCCGGCCGGTCCCTCGACCAGATGTCGCTACCACGGCCGTAGACGGCGTCGGATTCGCTATTTTTCAGCAGCATGTTGACGTAATCCCGGACGCCCTGCGCGACATCTGACTTTCCTGCCGATTGCAGTCGCAGTTTGCTGGACACGGCAGTCACGTCGAGGGTCTCGCCGGCTCGCGCAGAAGCGACGGCAACGTACGCGGCGCCGAGCAGCAGCGATTTGTTGCGATGCTCGGTCGTCATCTCGCGCTCTTTGTCGGCCGCCCGCCGCTTCACTTTGGCCTCGATGCTGTCGCGCTGGCTCTGAGACAATCGCTGCCACGAGGGGTCGTTTTCCACCAGGTACTGTGTGTGAGCTATCTTTGCCAGCTCCTTTTCCAAGTCGGCGCGCATGACGGCCTCGCTGTTGTACAGTTCCAGCGTGGCAGCCAACGCGCCGACGGCGTCGGCATCCAACACGATGCCCAGCACGTCTTGCAATTCCTGCGTCACGGACAGGGTAGGCTTCGTGCCCCGCGTCCCGCCAGCGGCGGCCACGCTGCCTATCCAGTCCAGGGCATGCCCGGATTGGAGAGGACGGTACGCGAGCACGTCGTCCATGCCTTCGAAAGTCCGCTCGCGGTCCTCGCGCTGCGGCGTGCGAAGGATGTCCTCCTCACCCAGTGCTGGCGAACGCATCTTCGTCGGTGGGACGGGCATGGAAGCCTGAGATGCGAGGAGGAGGAGGTCCCCCAGCTTCTCGCGACGAGCCTCGTGCGTCTCTTGGCTTTGTTGGTATGCGCTGAGGTTTTCCGCATCAATCTTCATCAAGTAGGAACGCAACCCTGGAACTGTGTCGCCCGTCGGCGGCTCTGCCGACGGTGTCTGGTCTTTCTCGGGCTTCCGGGGTTGCCCTTGGTATATTTGTTGGAGATGCGACAGGAGAGCGCCTGGCACGGATTCGCGCGTGTTTTGCGATTCCGTGCCCGGCTGCCCCGACGCAGCCGGCTGGACGACCAAAGGCCGGCATTTCGCCCGGCGGTCGACGTTCTCGATGACGATGCTGGCCGCGGTCTGCTGCGGAACGATGATGTCATGGCCACCGTGCATGCGCCGCAACCACCTTTCCAAATCGGCGACGCTGGTCAGTTCAGAGAGGACGCCTGCAGGAGCGGTAGACAAGTAATCCAATGCCGTGGGTGCTACGGTTGTCATCGTGACCTCGAGCGCATCACGTGGGTCTGTCACCGGTGGATGCCGCCAAGTGACCATGAATCGCGGCGTCTTCGTCATGGCACGCGCCCGGTCGTACATGTTGTCTTTGGGCCACGTCGCGGGATACAGAAAGGCGCTCGACTTCCACGGCGCATGCACATCGAAAAACAGGGAGGGGTCGGACTTACAACGCACAATTCCGGGCGCATCCAGTTCTACGAGTGCCACTTCCTCCTTTCCCGAGACCACGATGCGGTCTCCCGACTTGATAGCCCTCACCGCTGCGATGTAAGCGTCCATGTCGAAACTGACCACTTCCTCCAAAGGTCCCTCCCTCCAACCCGTCACGCAGCCCACGGACGCACAGGGCTCCCCCGCCAACTGTCTGCGGCGACGCAGACGCCCGCTCGCTCGAGCAAAGCCTTCGGGGCTTTGCGACTCGTGCGCAAAGGCCACCAACACCTCCTGGTCTCGAGGGGCGTATCCGCTCGCTCGGTGCATCACGTAGGGACGAAACAAGGCATCCAGTTTGACCTTTGCCAACTTGTCTTTCGACTTGGCCAGGCCCGCCCATGACCGCAAGAAGTCCCTTTGATAGGAAAAAGCGTACCTGTCGTGGTCTTTCGAGTAAAACTCGTCGTGCTGCACCGCCTTGGCTTCCACGACGGGAATCACGTAACCCGAAGCGCTGCCCTCGTTGGCGCGGGCGCTGCGCTGGAGGATGTCGAGAAACCCTCGCGCCCTCGACAGCAGGTCTGGAGCAAGAGCATTCTGCGCGTCGTCGATGGCAATCAGATCCAGCACGCGCGATGCCGTCACCGGGTCTGGGTCTGCGGAAGGGAGCATCGATGTGCTACTACTACATTGCGCGGCGGTCTTTTTTGATGTATTCGGAAACGTAGCCCAGCGTCTTGGGGAGCTTGCTGAACTGCAGCCACGCGTCGATGACGGCGTCCAGCCGCTCCACCATCATGTCGCACGTCGTGGCGAAAAAGTCTCGCGCCTCTTCTGCCCCCTGCGAGGCTTCCCGCAGCCGGTACTTCAGCACCACCCGGTCCTCCAGCGGATGGGGTACGTAGTACCCCACGAAGTCCACCGCGCGGGGGTAGAAGTCGTTGTAGGTCAGCGCCTGCCATAGGTTGCCGAACGTGTGCCCCTCGCCAGATATCTTCACGACCTGCAGGTCTCCGTGTTCACGTTCGTGCTCCACGGCGTGGTTGTCACGCAGCGCCAACACCTTGCGGCGCAGGATGCACAGCGCCCGGAACACCAGCAGCTGGGGGGACAGCCCGCACTCGCTCTCGATGTCAAACACAAAGGCGGTGGGTTCCCCGCGGTCGTCTTTGAAAAAGAAGCGCTTTGCGTCCATGATGAAGAAGCGTTGTCGGTATTCCTTGATTTCGGCTGGCGTCAGGTCTCCGCCCTTTTCCTGCAGCCAGGCATCGAAGCCCGCCTCCGCAGCCGCAGGGTCCACCTTGTTTTGAAAGGTGCACATGCTGACGGGACACCACGCCGCGTTGTCGCGCGCGATGCCCACCACGGGGCTACACTCCACGTGCAGGTGTTCCCCCTGCTTGGGGTCGTTACGATGCGGCCTCAGCGTGGTGACGAGCACGTGGTCGCGCGTCACGGGGTCCGACGGCAAGACGCTGCGGACGCGCTCGTCCAGCACCGTGCCGTCCCGCGCGTACAGCACAAAGTCCTTCGTGGTCACGTGCAAGTCTTCCGTGCCCGTGTTGCGCGCGTCCAGTACGAACCGGTAGCGCCCGCCGTCGTCGTCGTGTTCCATGGCGTACACCTCGTCCGCGTCGAAGCACAGCGGAATCATGCTGAGTCGGTGGGCCATGAACTCGTTGTGTAGGGCGCCCGTGTTGGCATGGATTCGGAGGTGGTCGGGATGGAAAGCCACGTGGGGCACCTCGCTCAGGATGACGCGACGGATGGCGTTCACCAGCGCCACATCCAGTCCGTGGATATCGAACGTCAGTCTTCTGCTACCGTCGCTCTTGGCGTTGCGAAACATCGCGTGGTTGACCGTCACTTCCATGGGCGCGCGTTTATGTAGCACGACATTTCCGCGCTCTCTAACACATACATCGTGTGCGCAGCTCCATCGTCATGGCGGGGAACGGACGTCTCCTGCTGTTCTACAGCGACCATTGCCCGCACTGCACGCAAGTCATCGGTACGCTGGACAACTACGGGCTGCGGCATCTCTTTCTGTTGGTCGATCTCGCGAGACATCCGCGGCCTCCCCAAGTCGACCGCGTGCCTTTCGTGATGGATGTCGAAAGGAGGCGGACGTTCACGGACGACGACATCTACCGTCTGCTGCAGACCCTGGCCGCCCGCGAGGACCACAGAATCCAGGCGTACCACGGCACCGCCGCGGGATTCTCGGACGGGTTCATGGAAATCGGAGATTCGGCGGAGGCGTCGCATCGCACCGCCTGCGGCCCCGGGTTTACGGGGTTGGATGTCAACATGTCCATCGACATGCCACCCGACGCCTTTTCCGAGTTTGGTGCGGGTGGCGCCGGCGCGAGCGCAGACGGAGGGGCCACCAGGGTCCCTAACCGACGTCTGCCGTGCCAATCAGGGCGCAAGGTGGGCGACAGCGGCGGGGGCGATGTCAGCATCGACAGCATCATCTCGCGCAGGGAGATGGAGTTGGCATCGCCATGCAACGGCCCTCAATCCACGCCCCAGCGGATGGGATGAGTCGCAAAGGCCTCTGGCCTTTGCTCCAGCAAAGCCCTGCCCAGCCCAGCCCAGCCGCAAGGCACCTAAAGCTTGGTGACAGCGTAGGTTGCCATACACCTACATGATTCAGTCTTGTGTACCATTCCCCATACCCATCCTGCGCGAGGTCGACGATGCCGACCGCGTCGGTGCCCACCTGGGCCAGGTCAAGTGGTGGAACGACCGCCTGGGGTACGGATTCATCACGGTCTGTCGCGGACCGGACCGCGGCAAAGACATCTTCGTCCACCACACCGGCATCCGGCCGCTGTCCTCCCACTACCGCACGCTGTACAAAGGAGAGTACGTGCAGTTCGACATCCAGGGAGGGGTCGCGAAGCCTTCCGGCGGCAGCGAAGTGTTGCATGGCCACGCTGCTGGAGGCACACATCAAGCCACCAACGTGACCGGCGTCGACGGCGGCTGTCTCATGTGCGACGTGGTGCCACAGCGGCCCTCATCCTCCTCATCGGGCGCCGGACGAGGAGGCTACACCAGTTCGCCGATGCCGAACCGGTCCGGAACCACCTCGTAGGCCAGCCCGCGCAGGAAATCCGTCCCGTTGAACGGCCGCGAAAACTCTTCGTGAACCTTGGCTTCCAGTCCTGCGATATCACGCCGGTGCCCCCAGTTGCGCACCTTGCGCAGCATCTGTTCCCTACTGCGGACCCAGCTGTAGTGATGCACCATCGCCGTGGTGCCTCGGTGCAGCACTCGTCTGCACTTGCGTCCCGGACACGCGTCGTACATTTGCGTGCGCGCGCCGTCGCTGAAGACGTCCTGCTCCCGCACCGCCGCCCGACGCATCAGCAGGCAGCTGTCTTCCAGGTAGTCGCGGGCGCGGTACGTGGGCTGGCGCCAATACCAGTGGTTGGCAAACTTGACGGCATCGTGCGCGCCCAGCTGCTCCCGGGCCTCGTCCACAAACTCCGCAAACGCCTCGCCGTCTATCACCTCGTCCGAGTCCAGGAAGAGCACGTGGGTGCAGGCTTCCGGCAGGGCGCGCAGCGCCGTCCAGCGCGCCAGCGCTTCCGGGAACATCTCTTCACGAACGCCCCGCCTCTCGCGCTCTTCGTCGTCCAGCGGATTGTAGCGGACGATACGAACGCAGGGTGGCAGCGAGTCCGTCAGGTCGTCCACGGCCATTTCGTCCTCGGGCTCGCCGTTCCACATGCAACCGCCAAAGGCCAACACGATGTCGTTCGAGAACTTGACCAACTGTCGCAGGCTCGCACGCAGAAAAGGAATCTCGTCCGTGCAGGACACCACGACGACGCCGATTCGCAACTGGTCGCGAGTGTCGGCTTTGGCTTCCCGCGTCGGGCTGTAAGAAGGACCTTCGGTCAGCATGCGGTACCTAACGTCGCGCCCATCGAGTTGGATGTCGTGACCGACGAACCACACGCGCCGGGCGGTTTTCCACACGAACGACTCCGCCTGCTCTTTGCTGTGACACACCCGCACGTGACCAGGCAGAGCCAACAAAGGACATAATTCCTTGCGCACCACCACCATCACTTGCGACGCGAACCAACAGCACTCTCGTACCAATTCACGCAGCGCGTCCGGCGCCGTCGCATCGGATGCCTGGATGATGACCGCTGGATGGTCCATAGAGATTGCATTCCAGGCCGAAACTTTTTCACGTGTTTCAATCGCTGTCCTCGCCGTCGCCGCGGAGGTTGTCCTCGTGCTCTTCGGACTCCTCGTCGACTTCCGCATCGGAGTCGAGCGAGCCATCCTCGCCCCCGGGGACGGCCGCACACGACGACATGCCATCTCCGCCGGCGGCATCGAACGAATCGAACGACAGCGACATGTCCATGCCCATCGCCCCCAACTCCTGCGTCAGCAACTTGAAACTGTATGGCACCGCCACGCTGCGCTCCGCCCCTCCTCCTACGTCCGCCGCGGACACCAACCGACCCTGGCCGTCCACGCCGAACGTCGTCCCATCCGACCTCTCCATGAACGATTCCTTCAGGAATGACAGCGCGCCGTGCCCCAACAGGCTGTGCTCCTCCATCTCACCGATGCGCAGCCCCCCGCCCGCCGTGCGTCCCCTCAAGGGCTGCCGCGTCAGTGCCATCATCCCACCGGTGCTGCGATAGTTGATTTTGTCCGCCACCATGTGCTTGAGACGCTGGTAGTAGCAGGGGCCCACGAAGATGTCCGTGCGGATCTGTCGACCGCTGGCCCCGTCGTACATTATCTCATCGCCGTACCTCTGCATGCCCAACCGGTTCTGCAGCAGGTCGCAGCACGCCTCGAACTCGTCGCGCGAGCCCTCGAAGGCCGTGGCGTCGAAGCCCACTCCCAACAAGCAACACAGCTTGCCGACGACCGTCTCCATCATGTGCGCCACCGTCATGCGGCTCGGCATGCCCATCGGCGTGATGATCACGTCCGGCACCAAACCCGTCTGCGTGAACGGCATGTCCTCCGCCGCAAAGGTCATGCCCACCACGCCCTTCTGACCGTGCCTCGAGGAGAGCTTGTCTCCGAGTTCCGGACAGCGGATGTCTCGCAGCTTGATTTTCACACTGCGTCTGGCATCCCCTCCGTATGCATGGACCGCATCCACCGCGCCGTGCTCTCCGTCACCCGCCCGCTTCGGCGCGGCTTCCTCCGTTCCGTCCGGCGACCGGCGCGTCATCCGCACCAACTCGTCGCCTTCTCGCACGCGGGCATCCACCACGGGGAAGGGCGCATCGCGTGCAAACTTGCACTGCACCTCGTCCCCGGGCTCGCTCTCGCTCACCGTCAGCGTCTGGTAGTGGGTCACGTTCAGCAGCCCCCGCTGCACCGCCGTGCGGTTGACGATGATGGCGTCGTCGATGTTGTACCCCGTGTAGCTCTGTACCGCCACGATGACGTTCTCGCCGTAGGGCATCTCGTCGCTGTGCAGGTGCCGCATGCCCCGCGTGCTCACCAACGCCCGCTGGGGGTGGTGGAGGACGTACGCCATCTTGTCCATGCGTTCTCGGAAGTTGCTGGCGTACACGCCAATGCCTTGCTTGGATTGCGCGCAGGACAGCACGTTCCTCGGCGCCTGGTTGTGCTGCGCAAAGGGGACGGCCTGCGCCACGAAGCTCAATATCGAGGAAGGGTGCAGCTCGAGATGCGTGTAGCGGGGGGCGTCCTCGGCGTCCAAATCAGCCGGCGTCATCGCTATCAGACAGCCATCCGTCTCCTCGGCATCCAAAAACTCCACGCAGCAATCGTGTTCCATCGGAACCTGCGGCGGTCGCTCGTCCCTTCGCGTGGCCTCCCGTCGGTGATAGGACTCGTCGTAAACGTCGCCCCGCGTGAGGTCGGACCACGATGACAAGGGGGGTGCCACACGTTCCAACACCGGGCGGCGCGTGCTGGGGTCGATGATGAGCAGGGGGCGGCAGTACCGGCCTCCCTCCGTGCTCACGTATATCTCGCGGTCTGCGTGGCGCCACCGGATGGACACCTGCGGATTGATGACGCCCCGGCGCCGGTACAGCCTCGCCCGCTCCGTCACCTCCTGCGGATTCCGTGTGGTCCCGAACCACACGTTGTTCAGGAACACGGCGCACTCCGATTCTCTATCCCGGTCCTGGTCCTGGTCCGGCTTGGTCGATTCCGCCCCCACTGGCTGCACGCCCAGGTCCATCAGCATGCGACGCACGCCCTCCTCCCCACACTCGAACGTGACGTGCGCCAACGCCGCCAGGTTTTTGAGCAGCCCGATGCTCCCCCCGTCGGGCGATTCCACCGGACACACGTAGCCCCACTGCGACCCGTGCAGCCGGTGGGGGTCCACGGCTTTCACGGCAGCCAACGGCGTGTTCAGGCGGCGCAGGTGAGACATCGCGCTCATGTAGGACACGCGGGTCAGGTCCTGCGCCACCCCGGGTATGCTCTCCATCTTGATGGCCGACTTGGCTACCTGCCAGTTTCCTCGCAGCGCCCGCATGAAGCCTTCGGTGACTATCCCGCCGTCGAAGATCCGATGCGCGTTGCTCGAGTTGATGAGGTCCTGGATGTCGCCCGTGTTCTTCCACGGCCCGTAGTGGTACTCGCGCTCGATGGTGTTGGTGCAGTTCATGCGGTAGCGGTTGTAAAAGTCGCGGAACAGGTTGGCTATCAGGTGACCCGACACGTCCAACCGCTTGTGACGCATATCGTCTCGGTTCTCCGGAAGCAACGTGCCTTGCACCGTCAATATCAGCTTGCGTACCGCATCCCCCAGGAACTTTGCCTTGACATCGAACCGCGTCCCCGCCGTCGGAAAGACGTCTTCCACCAGGGCGTACTTCACTGCGTCCGCCGTGCGGTCCACCGCCGATGACAGCAGCGTGCGCAACGCCTCCAACGCCTCCGTCTGAGTGCGCACGACGCCATAGGGCGCGTCCAGCAGGCTGTGACGAAGAAACTCCGCCACCGGAGAGTGCGGGTCGTCCTCGTCCACGTGCTGCACGATGGCGCGGTCGCTTTCTACGCCCAGCGCACGGAACAGCAGGCACACCGGCACCGGCCGCGAGAAGCCCGGCATCTGCACCGTCACGGCGTGTTGCCGCGCGCGTCCTCGCGAGAACACGAAGAAATCCAACACCTTTGGGAACAGCGCGCTCCGCACCGCTCCCCCGGCTGCGAGGCACCTGATGCGCCCCTCGTGACTGTAGGGCAGGTTCCGCTCCGGCGCCACGGGCTTCACGAACAGCCGGTTGGTGGAGCCCCGCTCCTGCGCGACGACGACCTTCTC
>JACCDW011679727.1_pt1 | contig 28988 bp, 21 predicted proteins | sample 7449781 | NCBI WGS metagenome assembly JACCDW01 (sample SAMN15323449, study PRJNA562643) | freshwater metagenome | isolation source: river surface water | place: USA:Blue River Watershed | collected 2017-08-18
CCCGGGATATAGGTGACGTGATAGCTCTCAGGCCAAGAGTAGCCCGGCCCGCTATCGGCCCAGTTAATGCAGCACACTAGCTGTGGCTCTAAAGTGAGCCGGACAGCCTGCGGATGGCGCTGGATTTCTTTTCGGTTAAGAAGCACCTCACCACTTTCGCGAACTGCCGCCCATTGGGGGAGGCTTGCCTGAATTGGATTGAGCAATACTCGAGCCACCGCAATTTGCAGGGGACTGGCCATTGCGTCAAGCGGAATATTGTTTTCTGAGAAATAACTATCGAACGCCGCGGCAGGCTCATTAATGAGGTAAGCCTCAATTAGATCAAGTTCAATCTGCGGTATTAAAGCAATTGTGTTGTTACTCATTTTTTAACTCCTATTTAGCCGGTTTTGCACCATGCACGGGCCGGCAAGTTAGAACTAAATCCCCCGTTGTCAGAATTTTCCCTTGAGACCGGCTCACAGAATGAGCCTCGTGCTAAGACTTACGAAGAGCCTCCTCGTAATCAGACCACTTGGCTACCCACTGCGCCATATCGGCAGGCCTTGCGCAATGCGACTCCAGCCAATCCGAAACCTCATTAAAACCCTCAGGCGGAACAATTGGCATGAGCAGAATATCGGGCGCCGGACCCGCTCGTGTGAATTCAATGGTTCCATCAGGATAGAGGTAGTTCAGCAGGCGCGAAGAGCTAGGAAGTGACTCCACCCACCACATGTTCACCTCGCCAAAGTCGGACCAGGGCTGAACGCCCAGAGACTTCACGATGTGCACAATATGACCTAAGTTTTGTGGCACTTCTGCACGTACGGTGATAGCCAAATCACCGGCCTTACAATTCAGTTTACTCATCTCGTTTCTCCTGTTTAGCCACTTTTTGCAATATGCCCGGGCTGGCAAGTCGGATCTAAATCCCCCGGCGGGAAGGGTTGCCCCTTCCCGGTTCGATTTACTGCTCGATGGAACCCAAGAACCCATCGATCTTTGCTGCCAGTTTGCTCTCCAGATCCTGCTTAGATAGCAGTCCAGCGTTTACCGCCTTTAGATCAGTTTCAAGTTCATCGGCATCTTCGCCCGAAAAGGTAATGGATAGCCCACCCCTTCGATTACAAAACACTTCGTACTCCCGCTGATCTCGATTAAACCGCCAGATGTTGAATTGATCACCCTGATGTTCGACCACTACGGACGTGAACCGTCCGTTTTCAATGACTTTCGCCATGTCTTACCCCTTTCAAGTTGTTAAAGAACAGGTGAAGTGGGCCGGAAATAAAAAAGCCCTCTTCGAATGAGAGGGCTGACGCTTTCCGCTTGGTTACCGTTGCCGGTCACATTGCCTTTTCAGGCGAACCACCTTGCCCGGAAAGGGGCAGGTTGGCGTGGGCGTCAGCCCAGTCTCTTAATGCAGACTTAAGATTACTAGGACTGCGGCACTGTGTCAATAACAACGTGGATGATCACCGGCCCCTCCCGTCCCGCCCCCGGGCTAGTCTTGATCCATCACCTTCAGCAGCGCCTCTTTCGCCCGCTCGGAGGTGATCAGCACGACATGCAATCTTGCCCGGCTGATTGCCACAAAAAGCTTGCGGCGATTGCGCTGATCCAGCGCCTCGAAATCAACCTCGGTCACGATCACTGCATCGGCGGCCTGGCCTTTGAACCGATACAGCGTTTCAACAAGCACTTGACCGTCGGTGTAGCGCAGTTGACCATCATCTGCGTAACCCATTTGGCGCTTCAGTCCCTTGCCATTTAACCCACGCGGTGCATCGGGCTGAAAGAAGACACTGTTTGTCGCGCCCGCAAATGTAAGTATTACGATGTTCTCAGGCGCATAGCCTTCTTCCAACAGTTTCTTAAGTGCAGATTCTGTTCCGTCGAGCAGGCTCTCCTGATCGTCATACCACGACCAAGCGGGCTGAAAACCTGCCACACCACTTCCAGCAACAATTGGCTTTTCGGTAAGCCCAAGATAATTCATGAAATCCACCAGAATGCGGGGGGATCGAAAGTTCACCGGGCTTTCCAGCAAGATCCAGTCCTTTGCAGCGTATCGCTCCCGGTCGTAGAGCACCTGCTCGGGGTCTTCTAAAAGCGTAATACGGCCAGACTCTTTGGCAAGCGGCAATAACGCCTCAACCCACTCCGCCTCAAGATCCTGGCATTCATCGATCACCAGCGCATGGAAAAGTCCACGCGCAAGATTGGCATGCTCTCTAAGAACCGCAATCATTTGATCGTAAACATTCGCATTTTGAAAATCAAAAACTATACCCCGTTGCACCCCAAGCTCCCGCGCGAACTCATGCACCGTAGCAACAACTGCAGAAGGCGGCGCCGAGGCCTTCAGCGCGTCGGCTAAGGGACGGTTGTAACAGATGTAAAGTGCGCTCTCGCCCACGCGATCTGCCCTGCGAAGCTCTTGCAATGCCAGCTGAGTTTTACCTGAGCCAGCCGTGCCTTGAACTCGTAAGCGATACGGAGCGAGCGTTAAGCGTCCGGCCCAGGTGGCCAGCCCGCCAGAGACGCGTGTCGTGAACTCACGGGCGGATTTCCCTAACAATCCTATGTGTGGAACCGCCTCTACCTTCTGCGACAAGAAATCGTGAATATCCACTGGGTTTACGGGATTGCGCCCACTTGGCATTGGCGAGTCATCGAAGAGCTCTTGAATAACCGCACAGAGCTCGCCCGCCCGATTTACATCCACAACTCGCTGGGGATCTATTCCAGAAGGAAGGCTTCCCACCACAGAGGCATTCGGCAAGTATAAAAGATGATCAATAGAAAGGGATGCGCCAGCGTAGCGTCGTGCAAACTCCGATCGGAGTGTGTTTAGGTTGCGGGCAAGTTGCACCTGAACCGATTTGCCTTTCTCAGTTGCATAATCGACCCTCAGATCATTATCCGCAACATAAACAGCTGCTGATTTCTGTTCGATCGCCAAAAGCTTGCCGTAACGGTTGGCAATAATGAAATCAATCTCTCCGTAGACCGAACCCGACCGCTCTGCATGGGCCCAGTGCACCGCGTGGTAGACCGAGAGATCGCCTGGCAGTTCATCGCGCAGGCGCAGCAAGGTCGCCCGCTCTGACTTATGCCCAAAGTCCGCCAGGGCAAGATCATCGAATTCATCGGGAATTAGTCTGGCCATATCTGCATATTAGAGATATTCGCGTATAAAAGCGTGCCGACTTAAATGTCCATCGCCTTCACATCCGAGAGATACGCACACTGCTTGCAATTCGGGGTTGATTCAGGCAACTCCCCATCTAGACAGTGACGCGCGTTCAATAATGCGTCCTCTACCCAGGTATCGTCCCCCGTATACGGAATCACCTTCACCGAAAACTGCATCACGCCACCAAAATCGCTTCGTGAGCGGTCACCGTTGCAGTACACGAAGTATCCGGTGTCGGCTACCTTCAGGCTGTTGCGGCGCAAGAGCCACTGGTAGACCTCCATCTGCCGCTTATACGAGATCTGCCAGTCTGCATCGAGGCCAACCTCGCCGTCTTTAGCGGTGGCTTTATAGTCCGCAACGATCACTTCCCCGCTTTGGCGATCGAACCACAGATCGTCTACAGCACCATACACCTCAAAACCAGATCCCTCGTGCGCCACTCGGACCCCTTTGAAGTTGTTTCGCCAGTCGTCCATGCGAGCATCGCTGTAGGGAATTGCGTCAAGCCCCGCCTGCGCAATATATGGGTGCGGCACGCCACGGGCCCTGCAATCATCAAATTCCTTCTTTAGCAGGTGATCAACCGCCAGATTAAGATTAAACGGTGGCCCACTCGGGGGCTCGATGCCGAGCCTGCGATCCAGGTAAAAGCAACGCGGGCAGTTCATAAAATTCTCGAGCTTTGAGCGGCTCAACCCGAATAGAGAGGGTTGTCCCGGCGAAAATTTCTTGGTCTTGCGCATGGCGTGAACCCTAAATAGATCGCGGTCTACTGTACCCCCGCTTGGCCCAGAAATAGGCGCGACGTACCTTCCACAAGGGATAGCGAGTGTACTCGTTGGAATGTATAACCAGTCCAAAGGTTACTCCAGGAATTATTAGTACCGCCACCTGGCGCAGGCCGCGCTCCCAAGATGGTCTGGGCTCATTTTCGACGGAGCCGTGCGCTTGGTACGCCCAGTCGTTATAAACTTCGGCGCCAATCATGGCGAGGATGCTCACTGCGCATAGCCAGTGGCGATATTGCCAATCCGGCAGGGTGGTCTGGGGTTTCATATCAGACGACTCTAACCGTGTTCTGGCTCACTAAATGAGCCATCAAAGCGACTATTCTTTTTCTATGACCTGCCATTCTTTTTCTATGACCTGTCCCTTCTGTACCCTACCGCCTGTCCGAATCGTGAAAGAAAACGGTCTGGCAGTGCTGATCCGCGATGCCTATCCGGTCTCACCCGGGCACAGCTTAGTGATTCCCAGGCGGCATATCGGCAGCTGGTTTGAGACGTCCCCAGCAGAAGTCAGTGCCATGCTTGCGCTTTTAGAGGATGCCAAGACCATAGCGGATGCTCAATCCGCAGGTCCGGGGTTCGAATCCCTGAATCGCCACCACTGAATTCAAAAAAATTTTTTTCTCAGCGCGGATCAATTGTTCGAATCGATCACGCTCCGCCAAAATTACCTGCACTAACTTGCTCGTAGCCAAATGGGCATGCCCGGAGCCCCGCACCACGCGGGGCTTTTTGCTTTGGGCTGTTGACCTCGTCCCGCCGAAAACAACCCCAAAACCGTGCTCAAACCGCTTTATGCTCAAAACCTGTTGACCTGAGCAAGGCTAGGTACGCCTTTAAAAATCGGGGTGTTCTGGGGCGTACTGATTGAACGGGGGTTAGTAAGAGTGTCCTTTTTGGGTACCTAAACGCTTACTTACTCCGCTTCAAATCTACAAGCTGATTACTAGGTCCGTCCGACCTTAAGGACAAATATGCACAGTTCGAAATAACGTAAGTGAGTGACTGCGACAGAAAAAATGGAAACAATACCGGCAAAGATTGCAATGTACTTAAAGAGACGGGCTTGCCGGCGTAACGCACAGCAGCTTCGATCAGCCACGCGGTGAGTTCATCGTCCTGAATCAAGACCGCTTGACGTTTGATGACGCGTTTGGCCGTTTCATCTCGAGTTAAAGCTTGCCAGCTGGTCTGCGTCTGCATCACCCTAGTTACAGCCCTCTCGATGCCACTGCGATCGCCGTACTTCTCTGCCATCCGACGCTGAAGCTCTTTAATCGAGCAATCCCCCTGCAGCGCAAGCAGCCGACCTGCCGTTTCAGAGGTCTTTCCAAAAAATGGGTAGCTGGCGATGGCCGCACCCCAAACCAGCGGCAGCACCGTGTCTTGCCCCAGCCTCTTGTAAATGGCGATGCCTCTGCTGTTGAAATCAGCCAAGTGCTCAAACGGTTTGGTACTCAAGCGTTTGAGAACATCCAGTGTCTTTCGCTGGGACTCAATACCCGGCAACGTCTTAGCAACCTGATCCCTGACAACTTCAATGGAGCTTTCAGTCGCAGCGGCATCAAGGGCTCTTCGACACCACTCCATGTCCACATACCTATCAAAGCCAATCAGTGGCACTTTTGCGGTCATGCCACATCTCCTGAGTAAGTTACTTTCACAAAGGGGACGATCAACTCTTCGACCGACACCCCGCCGTGGACCACCACCTGCTCGTCATTCGGCACAAAAGCGGTTCGTCCGCCTGCGAATAGAGGCATGAAGTCCGCAGGCAGCCCACCAATGTCCAATCTCACTGTACTGGGATAGGACGCTGCGGAATCTGCGACCAGTGTTTCGCTACGATAAACCCGAACACGCTCACCCCGCGTCTCGGCAATCACGCCCTGGCTGGGTCTACCGACACCAGTGGATTCAACATTACCGTGGTCCGCCGTAAGGTAGACATGGTACCCCTTGTCTAGCAGCATCGAGAAAAGTCGATCCACAAAACCGCTTGACAACCAGTTGCCGATCCACATTGCCACATCTTTCTTAAACCGCTCCTTATGGAGCCGATCGTCGACCTCATCAATCACCAAACCAACTATCTTTGGGCACTGGTCGATCAAATCTGCTTCCAGTATGTCGAGCTGGTTAGTTTGGCGCAGCGCACGTCGGTACATCACCTCGCTCGGGTTTACGCCTTCGTTTTGCCAGAACGTCTTCCACAAGGATTCCTCCTTGTCCGTTCTGTCGATGGAGGCCTCGAATTCTCGCGGCTTCAGACCGGAGAAAAGCGCTTGACGCGACACCGATGTCACAGTCGGCAGCCATGCAAACGCGGTTCCCTCGTCGAACTCGAAAATTTTCGTACTAGCAATCAGGAACTCGCGGATCTGCACCCACTGGTCGAAGGCCAGTCCGTCAAATACTAATAGAGCGACCTTGGTTTCCCCAGCGGACCGCCGATGGCGCAAGAAGCGCGGCACATGGTGCACCATCACCGGGCCTTTGGTAACCGGCTGAAGGATTAAGTCGGCGTAATGCTTGGCTGCGATCCAAGCTTGCAGACGTTCATCGGATTGCGCTTGCAAGATACCGATTCGTTCCCGAATCACCGGCAGGTTCTCGCTACCCTCCGATCCGGGCAAACTATGCGTGCGGGCAAGAATCTCGCCGCAGCGCTTGGCAAACTCGCTCCAGTCCTTATGCGAAGCAGCCGCTGTTGGAGTTGTTTCGATTAGACTATCGATGCCTTTGAGCACCAATGTCCGCAATGCCGCCGGGTCCTCAACAATGCCGGCCTTGATCCAACTCGGCATTCCCGCCGGGACGCTGTGCACCGCCAACGGATGCAATCTGCCATCAAGAAACATGGAATCGATCAGCACCTGGACATCGGAGTGATCGAAAGGAATCGCAATCTTGGCGATGTGGTCTGGTGATGGCGGTTCGCCTGTGCGCGTGCCATCCAACCCCAAGTTTTTAAGGTAGCGATACCACGCGTCTTGTACCACTCGCAGCAGTGCGCTCTTGGACTCTAGCCATGTAGCAACGGGCAAATCCGTGAACAACCCCTTGCTTTGAATGATACCCGCTGCGTGTTGTGCGAATAGCCGCGGCAATGAGCGGTTAGCAAAGTTCATTCGCAGCAGCTCGCGCCAGAAGTCCACCGGGTTGCGAATTGACCTGGGGGCGAGTTGGTAGACATGCTCGAGAATGAAGTCTTTTGACTCGTTCTCGCCGCGGGCATTCTGCAATTCCATCTGGTGAGCATGAAACAGAGCAGCAAGATGCTCCGGCTCGACTTGCTGTAAAGCGCTGTAAGACAGCTTGGGGAATAGATCGGCAAGGCTGAGTCGTACCACTCGACCATGGTGCACGAAATCCCAGGGCAACACATTCACGTCGGCGCTGCGTAGGTGTAAAACCAACGAGGGCGAGGGCCCTTGCTCACCTCGATCCCATGCTGCACGGTAGCGCTCCTCATATTCCGCACGAAAAGCGAACGGATCTTCGTACAGCATCAGCTCGAAACCACGATCGCGCAGCTCGGTCAACAGCTTCTCATCGAGCAAGACATCATCAGGATCGCACGCTACCCAAAGCCGGGTGAGATCGGCAGTGAAATGGCTCAGGATGCATTCCGTCCAAAGGCTCATGCGTTACCCCCGACACGCACCATCATCACGGCATTCAAATCCGGCACGCTGGCCTCCATGTCGTCCAAGGCGGCCATGCGTGCATCGTGTTCCTGTTGCAGTCGCTTGCGCCGGTGTTCACGCACAGCGGGCAGGCCAATTCGTCCAATTACCTGACTGCGGGCCTGAAGTGCATAAACCGCTCTGTCGCGATCCTCTTTTAACTGAGCACGATGTTCTGTTAGCAGTTCATTGAAGATCCGCTCACCCTGAGTGCTGGCCGCTGCGTGCGATGCCTCGAACCACTTAATCGACTCCTTGGTGCTGGTCACAGCGTTTACCTCGACGGCTTCAGTTAGCAGCAGATCCCAAACACGCTTGGCAGTCGGCACGAAGGGGCGGCCTTCATCGTTAATGAACACAGGCAGGAAGCGCTTGCGGCTCAAGAACTCAGCCGCCAAACTGATCTCCCACAGCGACCAGATGCCACATAAAGAATCTGGCAAACCTGCCACGCGAATCACTGGCAGTGGCTGACCAACGACAAAGCGCGGTAACTCACTGATCACGGCACGCGCGCGTGGGTCTTCCATCGTGACCCATTCCAACTCCGGATTCTCATCTGCAGTACGGGCGTCAAAACACGCCTGCGCCGACTCGCTACCGTCCATCCATTTCACCCGCCACGCCTTGCCCACCTTAGTAGCCAAGGCGCCGCGCGCAGCCAACCCGCTCGTAATGGCGCGCTCCAGCCAGAACTGCGCTGGATGGTCGCGCCACTTGCGGGCGTCATCGACATCAAGATCATGCTCCGTAGTGAGAAGATCGCTATTCCTCTTCGACTCTGTCAGGGTAGATCGCAGTTGCGACACGACTGCGTCGCACTCCTGCTCGATCGCTTCCGGGTTCTGCAGACCATGCACGAACAGCTCGTCGAAGATTGGGTCGGCTTCAACCGAATCCATCACGTCGGCCGCCTTGTCTACCCCAAACTCCTGCGCGATGACTGCGAGCTTTTCTTCCAGCACCTGACGAACGCGGTGTTCCACGGTGTCTTCAAGCACGAAGTTGATGGCGCGGACCACATGCTTCTGCCCAATACGGTCGACCCGGCCAATTCGCTGTTCGATCCGCATTGGGTTCCATGGCATGTCGAAGTTGACCACAACGTGACAGAACTGCAGATTTAGACCCTCGCCACCGGCGTCCGTCGAAATCAGCACGCGTACATCTTTAGAGAAAGCCTGCTGTGCTCGGGTGCGGGCTTCCAAGTCCATGCTGCCGTTGAGCGTGGTTATTGAAAAGCCACGGCTCTCCAGGTAATCCGCCAGCATTGCTTGCGTAGGTACGAACTCGGTGAAGATCAGCACCTTCAGTGCCGGGTCGCCTTCTTCCTGCTGCAGCTTGTAAATCAGTTCCAGCAGCGCCTCCGCCTTGGCATCGGTGCCTGCGGCTTCGGTTTTCCGGGCCAATTCCAGCAGCATCTCGACTTCGGACTTCTCCAGCTCCCAGCCGCTGGACTGCATGGCTAGATCCACCTGAGACTGGCCGTCTAGGTCCGCCCACTCGTCCGCGCTGGTATTCTCGAACAGGTTGGCTTGCGGCTGCGATGCATCGAGCAGTGTCTGGCGCTTTTCCAGTGTAGTGCGGATAGCCGCCGTGCTGGATGTCACTAGACGCTGCATGAGAATCATCAAGAACCCAATGTGACGCTGCTTGGCAGCCATGGCCTGGTTGTAGCCGTGACGCACATACTCGGTCACCGCCTCGTACAGGCGCTGCTGCGAACCATGGCGTGTCTGCCAAGCCACCGCCTGTAGCCGAGTGACACGTGGTTTGAACAGGGGCTGACCATCTGCGTTGATCGCTGCACGTTTCTCGGTACGAATCACAAAGGGCCGTACTCGTTCACGGTTTACGCTGTTCTCATCCGGGAAGGATTCGCGATCCAGCAACTGCATTAGCCGCATAAACTGATCGGTCTTGCCCTGATGCGGTGTGGCCGACAGCAGCAAGAGATAGGGTGATGCTTCGGCCAGTGCCGCGCCCAGCTTGTAGCGGGCCACTTGCTCGGTGCTGCCGCCCATGCGGTGGGCTTCGTCGATGATGACCAGATCCCACGATGCAGAGATCAGATCTTCAAAGCGCTCGCGGTTGTAAGTATTGAGTTGCTCCAGGCTCCAGCCGCGACGGCCCTCCAGAGGTTTCACCGAATCCAGCGAACAGATCACCTGGTCGTGCATTCGCCACAGGTTCTCTTCCTCGCCCGCGCCGCCGCTGCGCCACTGCCGGAATGCCATCAGTTCAGATGGTTCGATAAACTGAAACTTCTCACCGAAATGCAGACGCATTTCCGCCTGCCACTGACGCACCAGTCCCTTGGGCGCCACCACCAGAATGCGCTTCACCCGGCCGCGGAGCTTCAACTCGCGCAGCACCAAGCCAGCCTCGATGGTCTTGCCCAGACCCACCTCATCGGCCAGCAAGTAGCGGATGCGATCGCGGCTGATGGCGCGGTTCAGCGCATAGAGCTGATGCGGCAGCGGCACCACGCTGGACTGAATCGGTGCCAGCAACAGGTTGTCCTCCAGCGCATCCAGAAGCTTTGCGGCTGCCGTGGTGTGCTGGATCTGCTCCACGCTCGGTTTCACGCTTTCCAGCGAGGCCAGGTCCACCGTCCGAGCGCGCACCACTGCGTCCTTGGTCGGCAACCAAACCCGGTAGGCGACCTCGCCCCACATGTCCTGCCTCTCGATCACACGGCACGGCGATGCCTGACGAATTAACCAACACCAGTCGCCAACGATGAAGTCACGATCGGCTTGTGTCATCGGCCGACCTCATCGCGCAGCACTCTCCCTTGTTGTGTAAGTCGATAGCGTTGTTTGCTGCTGTTCGGCTTGTCCGGGATGGTCATTTCGACGAGCTCTAAGAGCAACAAAGGTGCCAGCACCACCTCGCGAAACTTGCTCCTGTTGCTGCGTCGGACCCACTGCATCAAGGTCGCAACATCGTGTTCATCGGTCATTTGCGTCAAGACTGTGTGTTGCTCGGCACTCAGTTTCGACTTGGCCCCAACTTGGTCCTTACTTGGTCCCGACTTGGCCCCGGCTTGATCCTTGGCTTGCGCTTGTACCTCTTGGGCAAACCGCTTACGAACCGCCTCGCAGACCTGAAAATGCGTCTCACTGAGCTGATCGAACAGCTGTTGCCTCACCAACTGGTCGGCCACCGCCCGTGCCTGCTGGGTGGTGCTGATTCCGAGGCTCCGGATCGTTGTCAGAGTAAGGGTCTCACCCTCGGGCATGGCCAGCGCCAGGGCTAATGCATCTGCTTGTTCCGGCGACAAGTTAGTACCCAAGGACTGACGGAAGCGGAGCATGGCGTCGGTCACCAGAGGCTTGTTCATCAACATCAACTCAAATTCTTTGCGCGCCTTATCGTTCTTCATGCGCGGCGGCGTGCGGCCCAGCTCATGCCAGTTACGGAAGATGGCGCGAATACCTGTGCCTGCCTGATCCGAGAGACCAATGCGACGAAAAGCTTTTACGATCGCCGGATTGCGCACTTCCTTTTCCGTTGGGTCCAGCAACTCAGCCTCGGTGGCAAAGGCATCTCCCGGGTTCCAGAACACTGTGCGATCGGTGAACAGCTTGATGGAGGCCTTACGCCCGTGGTCACCGTAGTCCTGATGAATCAGCAGGTTGATGGCAGCCTCTCGAAATGCTACGTAGTCGGGCGGATCATCGTTGCGGCGTAAAGTAGCCGGGTCAAGCGAGAATGGATGCTCTGCAATGCGCATGTAGCGGGCTACCAAACCCTGCCATGTCTGAAAGATGTTCTCCTCGAATACATAACGGTCATGCCAACGCTGCTCGGCCGACCACTTGTCAAAAGCGGTGTCGATGCGCTGATAGTCCAGCACCGGCCTGGGCAGAATTTGGCGCACGAAACGGTTCGCGCCAAACAGCAACACGCCCGCACGAGTCGGGTGCAACCTGCCACCTTGCTCGACCACGAAATTCCAGTGCAACAGGAATGCGATCGGGTCTGTGATTTCATCATGCTCGGGGTTGCGCCGGGCAAACTGCACCTGATACCACTTGACGGTATCTAGGTCGAAGCAAGATTCCGCGACAAGCTCGGTCAATACTGCACCGTCATAGCGTTCCTGCGCTGCATCGCGCAGAAAGCGCTCCAGCTCGCTTTGCGTGCATTGTTCGTCACCGGCGCCGCGCCGCACATAGCTCTGACGTGGGTCTCCCTTCAAATAAACCGGCTTTTCGGCGCGGACCATCTCGGGCACATAAAAGGCAAACACATGCTTGCCATCGACTTCATAGCGATGTGCCTCAACCGTAATAACTCGGTTGAGTTTTTGTCCACTGCGTACCGCCGCCAAAAAATCGTTCTGAACTTTGTCTGGATCATCAACCCCTGTCACCACCAGGGACCGATCTACTTCGCTGACGCCGAATACGAGCCAGCCGCCGGCCGTATTGGCAAATGCAGAAACCGTCTTATACGAGTCGTCTGGCACACCACGCTGGGCGCGTTTGCACTCAAAGTCATTCCACTCAAGGCCATTCAGCCGTGCCAGTAATTCGTCCTGATTCATCAAACCGCTCCACTTTCGATCATCAGATCCCGTTTTCGGTACGGGTCAGTGCCAGGTCATAGAGGGTAAGCAGCTTCTCGTCCTCTTGCAGCGTTTCCTCTGGCAGCTTGTTTGCGATGGTGATGATTGTTTGATAGTCCTTGGCTGCCCATGCGGCACGGAACCCGGCACGTAGTGCCTCTAGGCGAAACTCTTTTAGGCGGCGACCAGAAACTGCACGATATTGGTCGAACTCTTTGAGCAGCGCCTTCTCGCGCTTCTTCTCCAGGTCCTGCGCCTTGTTCGGGTCGGGCACGTACCAGCGATCCTTGGCCTTGGCCACAAGGGCTGGGCTGTTCTTCTCCAAACCGCGCAGATCCTTGTGATTGGTAGAGAGATAACTGTGGATTTGGCTCGGGACATCACCGCCACCATCGAAACGGAGAAAATTATCCTCAAGCAGATTGATTAGTTCAGGCTTCGTCTCATGTTTTCTCCATCCTGCTCCAAGTTGCCCCATGAATTCCGGGACTAACTCTTGATAAGTAGAGGGACGACGCCTCAGGAAGTCTGTCAGCCAATCAATCGCACTTCGTTCATCGCTTATGAATAACTCCATCTGAGGGGCTTGGGCAACTGATGCTCTTTTCTTGTCATACTCGGCAACTTGGTCGGGCAGAAACAACATCCCGTCTCGTTCAATAAATAACTGCGATAGTCCAGACTGGAACTCCTGCGACGAGATCGGTACAGGGAAATTGTGCCGAACAAACCAGGCCACCATTCGGTCGAAAATGATGCGGGGATCGCGCTCGGCAACAAAATCAAGTTGCCCAGACCTAATCTTTGGCGTTGGTAAATACCCTAAGTGCGTCCTGACAAAATCCCAAACGGATTCCTCAATACCGCCTGACTTCACAAAACGCGACTCCAGTCCGCCGTTCGGCTTGTAGGCTGAAATAACCAAATCCTGCTTGACAGCAGTTACTCCCAGCATGGCATGAAGACCACCACGAGTTTTGTCTAGAGCAGCGACAGAGGCGACTACAAATCCACACTCGGACAAAGCAGTCTGGATGCTGTTCCAAACACTAGCTTTGGTATTGGAGAATTCGACGGTCATCCATCTCCCTGGTTTCAAGACTCTGTATGCTTCCTTAAAACAACTAATCATCAGCGAACGATATTCATCAATACTCTTGCCCTGAGCTTTATTTTCTATCGCCTCCGGCTGGTTATTTGTGAAAACCTTTAACCATGCCTCGCGAAGATAACTTAGCTCGGAGTACATGATATTTGCGCCGAATGGAGGATCTAGAAATACGTAATCGATGCTTTCATCTTGAATTTGAACCGTCTGCATGGCCTGCGTCGAAATGATTGGTCCAGCTTTCGAGTTGAGAGCTCCAACAATTTTCTTTAATTGGAAGGCGAGCTGATCCAACACGTTGTTCTCAACGCTAACTGGCGGAACGTACAAAGTGTTGGCCATTGGTCCAACGAGAGCTCTTCCACCGTGCTGTGGCATATACCTATTCATGATGGTCAGCTTAGGCAAGACGCTGCCTAGCAGGAAACCTAGCTGTGGCTTATTTTGTGCCAGATTGATGAATTCGTCGATGGACGCCAGAACTCTCTCTGTATAAAAATGATGGACGTGAGTGATCCCCTCATCGTCATTTCTCCGCGCCTCGTCTCCACTCGGCATCCGTGCTAGGGGGATATTGGCGACACTATTTAGCTTTCTTGCCCGGTCTAGGGTGTTGATATCTTTACTATCTACGCGCTTTTCAAATCGTTTCGTGCCAACCGAATAATTGATCAAAACCGGAATTCGTTTCTGTGTTTTACGTAAATCACCAGTAACGGGGTCAATCATTGACTCCCAAACTCGCTCAAGCTTATTTGCCCCTGATTTTTTAGACGGGCTTTTTGCGCACAGCGCCTGACAGTGTGGGCAGTCAAACAACTCGTGATACTCAGTGGCAGCACCAGATTTCTTGAATGCGGCATCGTAGTAGATAATTTCTCCTGAACACTGAGGACATGAATAAACTTCCGACCAAACGGTGTAATTGATTTTTCCAACTTGTGATCCACCCTCCGTCTTCCACATCCAGCCTATTTTTCTTTCCAATTCACGCAAAATACGTTCCGCGCTATCTTTAAGCGAAAGAACGTCTACGGATGACGTGTAGTTATAGGCGATAAATGTTGCAGCCGGTGCTAAATCATTGAGAATTGCATGCCTGCCACCTAACTTGGAGTAGGCAAACCAAGTGGTCTTATTGCCTTCAGCCGCCTCTTCAAGAATAGTTCCATCGGCAAGCAAACGAAAACCCATTGACTCCAAGACCGAACGGTCCCCGCACATTTGCGCAGCCACCCCGGTCATTCCCGTGCCGCAAAAGCCGTCGTAGATAAGGTCGCCCGGCTGTGTGTAATGAAGGATGTACCGCATGATTGCTTTATGCGGAACCTTGGTATGGTAGCTATGCGCGTTGTAGATTGGATCGTTTTTGCCTTCACTGACATCAGAAGCAAAGGGTTCTTTGCTGTACGGTACTGACGAGTCATAGGGCTTGCCGTAGTGTCGAACGAATTCCTCGATGAAAGGATTCGGGCAAGCCGTGTAGTACGGCGGGTCTGAAAGCGCGAGGACGTCCGCGTCTGAGCCTATAGGAAAACCTTCGATCTTCCGGAAGTCAGGGTCTTTGAGCTTCTCAGCAAGTAGACTCAAGTAGTGCTCGCGGCGAGCCTCATCACTTGGGAATATATGCCCGAGGCATTCAACAGGGCCAGACTTTGCAGCGTGGTTCTGGAAAAGATCACTCATCGTAATGTCCTGATATTAGAGATTCGGACGTACTTGGCGTAAGTACGTGATCTTGTCGATACCTACATGATGTAGGAACGTTTTGAAGACGCCGGGGCTGACTGGGTCTCGCGTGGGGAGAATGAAGGCGCGTTGGTCCGGCCCTGTCCATTTCTGATGGCCACCCTTGCCACCCGATGCGTCTAAGTTGTGGCTGAAGTGCTTGAGCGCCCGCTCAAGCTCGCGCCGTGTTGGCACGTTAAAGGTGGCCGGATGCGACTGCAATCGATCTGCAATGACGCCAGCGCCCACGAAACGCAGAGGGATGTCGGCAGGCTGGAAGTCATAAGGCAGAGGGCCGGTCAGCACGCTCTCTAGTGGCAAGGAAATTTTGGATGCAGTATCCCTGAGTTTGCCGGTGCCGAGTTGATTAGCGAACATGCGCCAAGTGCCAAGCTGATGACCCAGCCGCCATTCCTGATACCCGGGTGGCGCGAGATCGAGCGACCCTTCGACGACGCGGTTCAGGCCCTCAAAGTTAGATGCCAGGCCTGTAACCGCCGACTGGGTACCTGGTGCTTTGAACCAGCTCCATGCTGACCAATTTGCCAGTGCTTCTTCGAGCCAGTCGGGCGTTTCACGCAACGCTTCGTAGACACGCTCCTTATAACGCATGTACCGGGACTGCTGGGCATTGATCTCCACCCATGAGAGTACGGCCTCGACTCGGGCATGGAACAATTCGTGAGCATAAGTCAGGCCAAAAGCCAAAAATGCGGCAAGGCTATGCGACCCATAAATACGCGCCGTCTTGAATTCGTCCAGAAAACTAAGTGCGAGATCGTCTAGTTTGCGCGAGTCAAAGTAGATGCCCCAGGTCTCCTCGGTCCAGACGTGATAAGGCTGAAACCATGCAATAGCCTCGAAGCTATAACCCTTGAGATCCCTGCCAACGTCCTCGATCCGCTTTTGGAAATCACTTTGGTCGAGCTGCAGGTCATCTAGTGCATCCTTAAGATCTGCCGGCTCCAGATCAAAGCCCCAGCTCTGAACAGAGTCCTCTGTCTGCTTCGTACCGGTGTCAAACATGGGTTTGCCCATCTGCTCGCAGCGCAGTTTACGCAATGCTGTAGGTAGGCGCTTCTGAACAGCCCAGCGAACTTCCGGGTAGGGAGGTAAGGCGGTGTGAGGAGCCCATGAAATGAGGCCTTGAGTGCGGCGGCGCGCGGAGGTGAAAAGGATGCCATCATAGGTGCCGTCGCGAGATGGCTGCAGAGAAGACTCTGCAATCGCGGCGACAGCTGCGCGCGTTAGCCTCTCAGTATCGGCCGATGTCGGCTGCGAGAACCTAGCCGCGCGCGGTAATAAGGGAAGTAGCCGTTCGACAGTCAATACCGGCCGCTGAAAGTAGCTTTCCATCGCGATCCGCGCTTCGGCAAACCCTTCGTATTTTTTCATGTCGCTGCTGCGAGCATAGAAATCTTCGTTAGCCTTCCTTTTCCGCTCGATTACGTCGTCGAACTCGACGACTTTAGATCGATGTTCCAGCACTAGAGCATTCGCTGCGGCCTTTAATTCCTCAGAAATCCAACCATACAAAGCATGAGGTTTCGAGCGCCCAACGAGTACGCACAGGGTCTTGTCATCCGGCAGCAAGAACACGCCATGACAATAAGCGAGGACCTTGGTTTCCGCCTTGATGCGTGAGTCGGTCGGTTTGAGCCGCGCTGGTGACCACAAGGATTCTTCTAACTGGCCACGCAACGATTCCTTGCCCATCGCTGCTGCAACCAACATTGAGATCTTCTTTGTGCCGTTGACCGAAACTTCACGTACACCAGTCGAAATGAACTCTACGATGTCTGGATCGTTGAGCGGCAGGTCAATGCAGAACACATCAGGCGTGATTGACCACGCGAAGCTAGGAGGAATCCAGCTTTGCAAGCGCATCTGGTTGCTACTTCGGTTGTCCACCAAATCAATCCACCACGACTCGAAGTTTGCTGGCGTCTTTGCCTTTACAACGCTCGTTCATGAACGTGTCAAAACGCTTTCGCAGTTCATCCGGCGTGGCCGGAGAGCCGCCTTGCAGCAGCGCTTCTTTGATCTCATCACCCTTGACCGTGACCTTTTCTAACCCCGACAGAGCTTCCTGCACGGCGTTGGCAAACTCGGTGGTCATCGGATCCGGCAGTTTCCGTGATTTAAGGAATGCGTCGATCAGCTTCCTGGATGCAGGTGGCAATAGTCCGAGGCTTTCCTGCGTGAACGGGTCCTCTAGATTTTCAAGCAAGGTCTGCTGCCAGTTCGCCACTAACTGATCGAGATCATCATCTAGCTTATGCAAGCGGCTGGCAGCCGGGATCAACTCCAACTGCTCGGCTGATGGGCGGAACGAACAATTCGGGCAGACGGCAGCCGTGATCAGAGTCGGTTCATCCAGCGAGGAACAACTCTTTAAACTGTTGAGCGCCTCTTCAAAGGAAGTGAGCTGACTGGTTGGCATGAGCGACACGCCGGCCAGCACGCGAAGTGCCAACAGACGGTCGTCCTTGCGCAGGGCGTTGCGGGTCTTGTCTTCAGCAACCCCCAGCCGTGCCTTGCTATGGCTGGCGATGTAGGCGGTGATGTAGTCCTTTTTGAGCTGATTGAGTGTCTGCCGATAATCGGCAGCGTGCTCAGCTGTGCGATCTTGGCCAAGTTTTTCCTGTAGTGCTTTACGAGCAGCCTCAGCTTGCTTCACCCAAGGGTGATCTGCAAGCAACACCATCTCGGCCTGCGAGAGGTAAGACGCTGTGCTGCCCAGCTCCACCACCAGTTCGAGAAGGCGCTCGACGGCTGCCAGAATCTCCAGATTCTTCTTCTGGCCGTCCAGGTCTTCCTGCATGACACGCAGGTTTTTGAGTTTACCAACGGTGTTGTAGGGCGCCAGCGACTCGGTGAACTTCTTCAGCGAATCAAGCCGGGCGTGCCAGTCTTTGGCTTCTTCTTCGCGCAGCAGGTTCTGCCCCCAGAAGCCGAGCTTGCCTTGCTGCAAGTCAGAGCCAGCCTTGAGCACACGCGGCACCAATGCGCTGACTTTCTCTTGCAGTTTGATGACTGGTTCGATATCACCCTGACTGGCCTTCTGGGCCAGGCCGGAAGGCAGGTCGAACAATTCGAACAAAGCACGCAGCACCGCGAGGTTGATCTCTTTGGGCAACTCAACATGCTTGAACTGCGTGAGTTCCTCCAGTGAACGCTCTGCTAGCTGATTCAGTTTGCCGGAGTCAATCTTGTCGCCAGTGATCGACAGCACAATGTCGCCGGAGTAAATAAGGCCGCCGAACACAGTGATGAGCAAGTCAGGTTCCAATCGATACTTGGCTGGCACTGTGTCGAAATACTGGACATCAGCCGTGCCAGACAGCAGTTCGCTGCGGTTGAGCACCTGGCCGTGGCCTTTGGCTTTTAGCCGGTTTAACACCTCCTGTGCGTAGCGTGAATTGGCTGGATCGACGCGGTCGCCATCGAGCAGCTCCAGCGCATCAAGTACCGCGAGCGCATCCTTCGTGCGCGTACCGCCGGCCAATACTCGCAGCGCATTACCGATCAGCTGCTTCCGGTTATCTTTGGTGACCAGCACCGAGAAGGTGGGATATTCCGGCGAGAGATCGACGAAACGCTGGCCGAGCACCAGCCCCGATATAACGTTCACCACGTCGCGGAAGTTGATGCGTTCCTCCGCGCCAAGCCGCGCCCGGTCACGCAATGACACGCCTTTGGCCCACTCCTGCAGGTTCTTTTTCTTGCCCTGGTAAGTGACCTCGAATGCGGTCATCTGCTTTTCCTGTAACCACTTGCTCATGGCACGAAGGAAGTCTTGCGCCTTGGAGACGTAGATAGCCTTGGAGCCGCCACTGGCAGTAGATGCCAGATCAAGCGCCGCGGCGTAGGACGAGAGGTGCCGCTTAAGATCGTCGTCCAGACCGGTGAGGCGGAAGAAGACTTCGTCAGACAGGTTGTTGTCGGTGAATTTCGGCTTATCAAAGGGCTGGATGAAGTAGATGTAGAAGTCTCGCTCGGGTTGGGCCGTAGGGCGATCGTTCGGTGCCCCAAAGAATAGGTAGCCCATGCGTTCCACACGCCGCTCCTGCCACTCGAGCTGGTACTGCCAGATCTGGAAGCCGGGATAACGCAAGTCGTCGCTGCACTCCATCAGTGTTTTCACAGCGCTGTAGTAAGCCCGATCCAGTGCGTCGTCGGAAAGGCCTTCGGCGCGTTTTTCAATCTGCGCGTCGTAGTCGATATCTTTTTTCAGATCCAGGTAGTACTGTTCAGTCTCCGGCGCTTTGGAAATGAACTGGCCGTTGACGGTCTTCAACACTTCCCGCATGACGGTCTGGATCATCGACAGCAGGTTCTCGGCCGGATCGCCCGGCATGTCCTCCACGCCCGGTTGAAACAAACACAGGGAGTCGCGCAGCTCAGCAGCCGTGGGGCCAATGGGTACATGGATGTCACCGCCCGTGGTTAAGCGGTGTACGGCCAACGCGTTGATAACGCGCAGCGCCATGGCTTTGTAGGCCGGGCGCGTGAATGCTTGCTGCACTCGAGACTCCAGCACTTCGGAGACACGCATCACTTCTTTGATACTGGGATCAGCGCGCAAGACCGAATTGGTTTTGATGGTGCTCCAGAAACTCTCGTAGCTGATGAACAGCGGTTTGTCAGCGGGCACTTCTTGGTCGAGGATAGCCAGCATTGCGGCCTCAATGGTTTTGAGCGCACCCCGCTTCTCTGTGAAGTGAATCTGCTCGAAGGTTTTGAGGTAGTCTGGATGAACCGGGAACAAGCGTACATACTCATCCATGCGCTCGTTCATGGACCCGTAGAACTTGGCGAAAGGCGTGAGGTATTCGCGGATTTTGTTCTGCTGGTCAGCCGTTTTCTTGAGCAGCCGCGCAGAGACAACAAAGCTGACGTCCTGACGGTCAATCAAGATCTGAGTGAAGCGCTCATTGACCCGGCGCATGCTATCGGCCACATGCTCAAAGCGTACGCTGTCGAAAATCGCTTCCTGTACACCAGCTACGAAGCGGAACTTTAAGTGCTTTGTAACTTCGCCAATCTGGCGCAGGATCGCCAAGTCGCGCACCAGCTCGTGGTCTCTGCGCGACTGCAGATATTCCAGGAACTCGTCGACGACTAGCAGCAAACCCTGGTTCGGAAATTTCTCGCCAAACGCGGCCATCATTTCCTCGAACGATTCCTTATTATTCAGCTCCTGGTCTGCTGCCGGGAAGTTGTAGCTGACACCGAGCTTTTCCAGGAAGCGCTCAAGCTGCTGCGTAATGATCTGGCGCAGCGGCATCTCCGAGCCACCCACCTCGATGCGCAGCACCTTGAAGCGGCCCGCAATCGGGGCAACCGCCTCGGCGACCTTGGAGTGTCGGATCATGGGCGCATAGGCGGCATCTTCAGCCACCAATGACAACACCGACATCAAGTGCGATTTACCGGTGCCGTAGTTGCCGACAATCAGCACGCCTTTGTGATCGACTGACTCATCAAAACTGAGCTGGGGAACCATGAGCTTGGAGATCCGCTCGGCCATGTCGTCGGAGATAACGTAGGTCGCGACGAGCTTCTTGGCCTCATCGGGGCGTCCGGCATCAAGCAGCTGAATAACTGACTCGATCTGCTCGAATTGAATTAGGTCTCCGTATTTCATGTTCTTGGTCATCTGTTTCTCACTTCCACGCTGATTCCTGATTAAGTCAAATTTCGAGTACGACTATGCCGTCGCGACCGTAGTTACAATGTTCCGGGTGGCTCATGTCGGCGTACACCAAGCGATCTCCACGAAGTTCGCCGGGCCAGACGGCCACGACGCGCTTTGAATGAGCCAGTCGCCTGACAATGTCAAGCGGGTTGATCTGCAGACTTGGCTCAAACAACAACTCGAGATTGTCGAGAAGCAGCGGAGCATCAGCTGATTCCTTATCCGCGATATCCCGCAGCAATTCGCCTGCCGAGAGACCGCGCTTGTTTATCGGCGTGGCGGCCAAGCGGCGGCCCAGCTCAAGGCCAACGTTAAGCGGCTTAATGTTGAGCTTCGCGCCGAGCTGGCGAAGCAGTTGCGTCTTGCCTTTGCGGCTGGAGGCTACCAGCAGGATCAACTTGCTGTTGAGCTCACCAATTTCGCCGATCAGTTGCTCGAGCTTCGCTAACATAGGATCATCCTTAAACGCACGAAATACTCAAGAACCATCTTCGGGCCTATTTCGGGGCAACTGTTTTGTCTTACTCTTCTGAAAATCGATCCACCCCTGGATATCCTGCAACTGGAATCTCCATGTGCCTGCCACCTTAAAGCCGGGTAGCTTCCCCTGTTGGGCTAGGCGGTAGATAGTCTTCTCATCCACAGCCAGGAACCCTGCAACTTCGCGGACGGTCATGGCGGGCGGCGGCAGTTCTGCCATTAGATTTCTCTCACATAATGGGTATGGTCAGTATAGTGGAAGACAGGGTAAAACAGTCCAATCTTTGCAAGAAGACTCCTATTGTCGGCCGACAAGCCCATCCGATAAGTAAGTTCCAACCAAAGCAAAATAGACACGGAAGATGAACGCTGATTCGCCCAGACGTCATTGAGACCACTTCACTCTAAGGGCGGCTTCGTCTCTTTTGATTCTAAGAGTGCAGCGATAACCCAGTAGCTCTAAAAAGTACCGTGCTATTTCCGGCTCTGGCCCGTGATTAGCCACACACTCATCTTCGGAAAAGTAGTCGTAGGGGGTCCACGGTAAATCAGGCTTTGGTTCCGATTGTTTAACAGAATAATCGTCATATGAAACCCATGCTCGTTCGTACCTTTGGGATCGAAACATTCTTTCGTCGGTCTTTTCCCGAGCTTGATTAGAAGGTTGTGCAATCAGAATTTCATAAGACTCGCCAAGCTTTGCAGCTTTAGCAAGTTTATTTTCAATCTTTAACAGGAACTGTTGCCCTTCTTTGAGTAGCCAGAACAACCATCTCACATCATATTCTTCGAAAATCGGCACATAATTTTTGGGCCTACTCATCTCAACTTCATAGGTAACTTTGGAGCGTGTTTTTGCTTTCTTTGTGCCAAACAATGATTCTTTAGTGTGCAAAGAGTACAGCTCCCTAACCTTCTGAGCACGGATTGCATTCCACTGATGCAAGGCCTCAGAGAGAGGGTCATCTGTCTCAAGAAAGCTTATGTGTTTATCAATGGCTTCAAGTTCTGATTTGTAGCGTTCTCGATGGATATCGAGCCATGATTCTTGCGAACTCTCGCCTCCGAATTCCACATGAAAGCCAAGTTCCGCAATAAATTTTTGTTCTTTTGCATTTAATCGTGTAAAAAATGCTTTTGGCTCGTTATTTAACGCGGCCGTTATAAGAACCGTCCAAACCCTGTCTTTTTCGGCCGAACTAGCCGAAACCACTCGTACTTGTTTGGTTTGTTTTTGGGCAAGGCGCTGTTCTCTTGCAAGCGCACGCTTTTCCTCCGATGCGGCTTGGGCATCGGCCTTGAGTTGCGCTGGGAGCATCCTTGTCATCTCAGAGTTTTAACAACTTTCGTTGACTTCAATTCAACTCTACTCATTCCGACTTAACCTCACCCGTATTTAAGTTGTATGACTCGAGCTGCGTTTCTCCCGGAATTGGTTTGATGAATGTTTCAGCCACCTGCCATCTTGTCTCGGGGTCTTTATGCCGCAATTCATACATTAAACCTGACGGCGAAAAGAAGTAACGAGCCACTTCAACTTCTTCATTAATATGCCCTGTGCCATCATGGTAGGCAGCCTTTTGTCCAGGCTTGACGACTTGCTTCCAGCCGTCTCCAAGGCTTGCAGCGACTTGATGGGTCACTATCTCGAGTCCTGTTTCAACGCAATCGGCAAGCTTAGTGCTTATTTCGGAAATCGAACCAGCGATTGCCATAGCCCCCTCATTGATCGCAATCTGAACTGCTTGCTGAAGAATCTCCGTAATATTTGGGATTAGGAACTGGGTTAGACGCAAGCTGCCTTGCACCCCATCATAAACCGCAATTCCGCTGATTTGATCGTTACCCAAGGGGTGGTGAGATGCGCTAAACACGCCGTGCCCTATATCTCGCTCGTGAATCGAACAAACACGGCAAAAAGCTAGCGCAATATAACGCGCGACCTTTTCTTTGCTGTACTCAATGTCTGGAACATAAATGCAACAGCCTGTGCTGTCAAAATAACGGGCCAACGGTTTCTGCGAGTACGTTGACTCTGGGCCATATGTATGTTCGGTCTTGTTTGGCCCCCAATGCTCGATAAATCCAGTCACTCGCTCGGAAACTTGGATTGCTGTTTCTGCATAGAACGCGTCGGTTGATTTGTATAACGCCTTGGTCTCAGAGCCAAAAGTTGGAAATGTCCGGGCGAGTTTTATGGCAACGGTTTTTCCAATCCCTTTTATTGCATTTGTCTTAACCTCGCCCCGAGGGTGTTTGATTTGATACACCCGAAATGGGTGAGCCATGTAGCGGTAAATGGCCCCGGGAAAAGCTTCATTCATAAGCTGCGAATAAGAAAGATTGCCGAATACTCGGCCAGGCTGTCTCGGGCAAATGACCTTATATTGCTTTTCGATACCGCTCCTAACCGGAAACGCAAACTGTGGCTTGCTGGCGCCAGCAGCCTGTTTTAATGCATAAAGGTCGGTGGGTACCTGCTCAGTAGGATCAATCTCGTTTTGTAGAAGCTTTTCAAACTTTTCAGGTAAGTCTCCAAACGGCCCCCGACTCACTTCTTCTGTGGGGACCATTAGTAACTCATCTGCAGCGCATAAGACATTCGCATACTGTAAGTATTCATTGTCTAAGTAGAGCCAATTTTCCTCTGCCGGCTGAGAGAGATAGGCGTTCAATCGGCCAGGCTGAATTCTCTGTGCTGTATCCAAAATCAACACTTGCCCGGCCTTGCGTCTGGCAGTTCTTCCCGCACGCTGCCAAAAGCTCTTTACTGCCGGCGGAACCCCAACCATAATCACTAGAGAAATTTCACCGATATCAATTCCAAGCTCAAGCGCACTAGTCGCAACCACGCCGTTTAGGGTGCCGGTCTCAAGGGCTTTCTGAATTCTTAGCCGATCGTCTTCCTCATAGCCTGCGCGGTAGGGCAGAACGTGACTCTTATGAAGCTCAACCATAACTTCGGTAAGCCCATCATCGTCAAGTTCAACTTCCTGTGTCTGCTCATCGCTGGCTTCCTCTGCGCGCTCCGCTTTGCTGTGTTCCTGCTCAGAGCTCTCGACTTTTCTCGATTTACTGCGAGCATCGGCTACAAGCTCTTCGACGCGTTTACGCGAATCGGCGAATACAAGAAATCGCTCCTCTGTTTGTCCATCAAAGAGGTTGATGATGGATTTCAAGACGGGCGAAATTTTGCGGACTGGAACGTTAGCGAGAGCAAAGACTTTGTCAGGCGCGCCAGCACCGTCGTTTGAGCGATCAAAGACCTCAAACTGCAACCCGGTCAACCGCGCCAGGAATTTACCCGGCTCGCCGATCGTGGCAGTACTGGCAATGATCTGACGCAAATTAGTAATCGCACGCAATCGCCTGAGTAAATAAGCCATGTTCGTGCCAAAGACTCCTTCGTACACGTGCGCCTCATCCATAACCACGATAGACAGACGTTTCGCAAAATCACGTATCTCAGTACTCGTCTGATTGCTCATAAACCAGGCATGGAGCACGTCTGGTGTCATAAGCAAAATTTGCGTTTTGCCGAGGATCGATTTTCTTAAGCCAGTGTCGATTGACCCATCGATAAAATTAACCTGTAGATTCGTCTCTTCTACTGCGAGAGCCCATTTCCCTAATTGATCCTGAATTAACGCTTTCGCTGGATAAAGAACTATGACCCGCTCTTCAGTGTTTTTAAGCAATCGATCGACAACGACGCTTGTAAAAATTGCCGTCTTTCCCGATGCGGTGGGGGTTGCAATGCAAAACGAGGTTCCCGCGATGCCAGTCTGGATTGCCTGGGCCTGGTGGCGATAAAGGCCCTGGGGGAATACGGCCAGTAAACCTTGTCGAACCCGCGGAGCCAGACCATCTGGAATAGCTGCAAATTGCGGGGGATGGCCAGCCCTTTCAACTGTCTCAGCCACTTCGCAATTGCAGGTGGCCAGCGTGGCTCGGATCGAGTCCATGGATAACATTTGATTAACCTTTTATTAAGCAGACATACGCCTCGGCGTTCATCAAGTTTTTTAGCTGATCTTCACTTGATTTTTGACTCCGACGCCCACGCCGCATCCATCTTCCCCGGCCGCTCCTCGCGCTCGCGGATTACCCAGCCAAAGGTTTTCCAGATCTCGGTGAGCTGCTCGGACACATGGGTGTCGTCGTGCGCCATCCATCCGTTTGCCACCAGATCCAGCGCCGATAACGCCAGGCGCTCTTCGCCAAGGCTGTTGAGCTGGCCAAGGGCAAAGATCTCTTCATCCCACAACTTGGCGGAATCAATGAAGGTGGTGAGCACAAGCCGCGAGACCTGCGGGTCGAAGCGGCCCAGGAAGATTCCATGGTCTGCAGGAATGATCACATCGGTGCGGGCCTGGTCTTCTTCACCCATGGCCTGCATGGCCTGTGCGGCTGCGGTGGCCCAGAGCATGGCCGAGGAAAAACCGGCGTGAATGGCATGCAGATCGCCTTGCGATAGCGGCAGGTCCACCACGTGGGCCCGCTGGATCAGCCGGTCGATGGCGTGGCCGGTGAACTCGATGGGCAGCGTGCTGAAATTCACCACATGCGGGTAGCCCACCAGCGTGCAGGTAATACCTGCCCTGCCAATGTCATGGGCAGAGTCTTGAAGGTGCGTAAGGGTGAACATCATCCAGGCCCTTTTGCGGCCGCTTGCCACGCCAATATCGGTGGACGAGAGAAACTGCGGCATGAGCTTGGTTCGGAACCGCTCGACCTCGCGGCGAAAGGCTTTGGGGCTGGAGATGTCAAAGCCGCCAGTGCGCTGGCGAAAGGCCCTCATGCGCCGGCCAAAATCGGCCCAGTTGGCATCGAGCACCTCGAAGTAGGCGCGGCGAATGCCCCTAGCCAGCGACGGGCAGATCAACGGCTCGATCATGCTGCCCATGGTCTGCCTGCCTTTCTGCCCGAAGGGCCTAAGAGTTGCGGACTGCGGCGGGGCGCGCGTGCTGCGCTGCCGCAGGAATGCTGTGCTGCTTAGTGATGATCATTGTAAGCAATGGGCGGGCTCATGGGGTGAGCGAGGGGGCGTACCACCTCACCAACGTGCGAATGAATCTTGGCCTGGTGATCCTGAAGTGCACCGCCGGGATCCGTAACGCGCTGCGGCTTTCAGACTGGTCAGCAGACGGTTTTCAATTCGCCTCCCAGTCGCCGCGCTTCTCCATAGGCACCAGATCCTTGGGGCATATCGGTGGGCCGATCTTTAAGTGGTTACGCAGCATGGAGACCTTGAACTTACACCGGGGGCACTCCGCCCGGGCAGGCTTACGTAAGCTCTCATACATGGCGCTGCCCACCGATAGCTTAGCGTGTGGGTAGGGCCCAAGCTCAGTAGCCATCACCGTTGCGATGGACTGAAGGCGCAGCCTCAACTGCGGTCCGGCACTGGCCTCGCGCATCTTGCCCTGCAGGCCCACCGCTAGTGCAATCTCCTTGAATTCTTTGCCGTGCCGATGCTTGCAGTCATCGACTGCATGGACCAGTTCGTGGGTAAGGGTATCCAGCACTTCGACTGGGTCAGAGTGCACGGGCGAGATATAGATTTCGTTCACCAGGTCTTCGGATCGGGTCGTGGGCCAGCACTGGCCAACCGCACTGCCCCGCTTGGAAGTCGCGGGAATCGCGCAGGCGACCCGGACTCGCGGAACCGTATAGCCCGCCTCGATAAAAATGGGTGCAATGTGGCCGACCGCGAAAAGCAGCCAGGCCTCGCGTGTAAGGGGGATTGCGGGCATCGTAGTGGCTTCCTCTAGGCTTCAACCGCCTCGCCCCAACTCAAGATAAACCTAATCACCAGGATGTCGAGTACCACGTGGTGCCCGTCGTTCTCAGCGTATGTGAGACCAATAGATAACCCGTTTAGCAGTCCAATTGCGAGTGACATGACAACTCCTTGTCAATGCGCCAAGCGCGGAATGGTCAGAATACTCAACATGTGGCTCATAGAGTGAGCCTTATCTGCCGGTCAGTTCTCACTCTGCAAAGAAAAAATTGTTTGAAATTGTCGGAATACGAAGGCCTAACTTCCTTAAGGTCAAAAATGAGTTTCTCGTGCTCAACAAATTAGTCTCCTCGTTGAAGACAGATGAGATCTATCGTCCAAGACTTCGAGATCTCTATTAGGCCTTGTCTATCTGCCATCGATAACCTCAAGAAACTCGCTTCCAACGCCCGAGTTTGCGCATGCTTTGTAATTCCGCAATCGCCATCTCGCCTTTAAGCGGCGCAGATTAGAATCGGTCAATCATCTCTAGTCTCGTCCTTGCGTTTCTCGCCGATGGTGGGTATCGATGTTGGCGCCGTAGAGCGGTCTAAACATAATAGAGCTATATCCGAAGCTATAATTCGTCCAAAAGAGTAGTTTTAGTCAAACATCATGTAACGCTCAAACGCCATTGAGTTCTGCTTGCAATTCGGGCACAAATGTTCGCCTTTACCTGCCCTGTGCTTTCCCCATTGCATGAAGTAGCTGTTTCCGCCGTCGGGTGAGATCGGCGGCCTACCGTACGGGGTGGCCTCTGTTGACTGGCATTGCGGGCAGATCGGTATCGGACTAGAGATGTTGACCTCAACCATTCCGCAGGCATCGCAGTAAAACGGAAATACTGAGTTGGTCTGAAAGTCGCTACGCCCTGCCCCGACCGTCACCGATCTTTGAAAACCGCAAGGGCAACTTGCATTGAACACTGATCCCATAGAGATTTATCTTTGCAACTGTCGGACTTCACTAGCGAGATCTGAAAATTGCCTTGCAATTTCTCCAAAGCGATGTTCGAGTTGCCTTAGGTCATCGGCCATCATGTATTGAAGCTTGTCATTATGTAGCTCAGAAAATACGTTGCCCTCGCGCTCTTCGGCATAGCTGGCAAGTAACTTATAAATTTTTAATAAATTTTGGAGATACTCCTCTTGAGTCTCATTGGCTGTTGACCAAACTTCATAACGGTTAGTAAGTTTCTGTTTCTCAAGTAGCGTACGCAAAATTTGATAGCTGCCCCAGCAGCGCTCGGCATAAGCTTCAAGGGTTAGGCACATCCACAATACTCCTCTAAAATTTAGACTACCCGATCCGGATTAATCTTATCCGGCCGCTTCGGGGGCTGTAAGACATTTATCACTGTACGATTTTCAATTTAGATCCTGCCTACTCAACAAATATTTGTGCTCGAACGTCCCGATACAGTACCGGATGAAAATCACGCCACTCCTCACTGTCCCGCTTTGAGCAAGTGGCCGATACGTACTGGAGACTCAATTTGCGCTGAACTAATAAAACTCTGCCTTTTTCAGAATTCCTCATTTCATATACCGACTTGTATCGGATCGACGGAGATTCATAGACAACCTCCTTGGGAATTCGCGTAACGTTTATAGAGTCTGCAAAATGTAGTTCCGTCTCTTCTACGATCTCCTCCGAACCACAACCAGTTGGAAATCTGCGCTCCGCAATTGGCTTTGTATGTGCCATAGAAGCGATACGGCCGGGGGAGAGGGCCACAGGAACCATCATGGCTGATGGGCCAGGCAAATTCACCTGTGGGTCTAGCTCAAAGCGCGCATTGAGCGTAAATGGCTTCGTAATATCCACCGCATCGGAGTCTGAAATCACTCCAAATCCAATCTCATTAAAGCGCGCCAAGAGGCTGCGTACGGTGCGCTCCGGCGATCGCCCCTCTCGATCAAAGTGGCGTCCTCTTGCGTCTGCCTCAG
>JACCDW010546055.1_pt1 | contig 28971 bp, 29 predicted proteins | sample 7449781 | NCBI WGS metagenome assembly JACCDW01 (sample SAMN15323449, study PRJNA562643) | freshwater metagenome | isolation source: river surface water | place: USA:Blue River Watershed | collected 2017-08-18
AGCGTCGCCCTCGGCCAATATCGCCACAATCTGGCTCTCCGTGAACTTCGACTTCCTCATCCTCATCTCCTAAAAGGACGGAAGCCCCTATTTTCATCTTGTTGCTGCTTTTGGTAAGTCTACGGACCCAAACACAGGATAGCCTAAAACCAAGGTACCCAAAGGCAAGGTGTCATCCACAAAGCCCACCACTTCAAATTGGCCGTTCAATTTCACTGCCTCGAGAACAGACTGTCCATGACCACCTGCGCCGATGATTAGTAGCTTCGATTTAGCCTTCAATGCGACACCCCATCGCGCCGGACCACCTTCAAAAAGGTCATCCACAAGATTTGGATATCAAACCAGAAACCCTGACGTACCAAGTACTCAGCATCCAAAACCACCTTTTGCGCAATAGGCAACTCATCGCGCCCATTGACCTGCGCCCAGCCGGTCAAACCCGGCACCAAGGCATGCACCCCCTGCGCCGTGCGCAGATCTATCAAATCGTATTGGTTGAACAAGGCGGGGCGCGGCCCTACAAAACTCATGTCGCCTTTGAGGATGCTCCACAACTGCGGCAACTCGTCAAGGCTGCTTTTGCGCAAAAAACTGCCAATCGGCGTCATGTGCGATGTTGCATCCGTCAACAAATGTGTTGCCACCGCAGGTGTGCCCACCCGCATGCTGCGGAATTTAGGCATCTTAAAAATAACGTTGTTTAGGCCCACTCGGTCTGACCAATACAACGCTGGCCCCGTGGACGTCAATCGCACCGCCAGCGCCACCAACAACACCGGTACCAACAACAACACAGCTGCAACGCCGCCCAACACCAAATCAAACAATCTTTTCATAACCGCCCATAGCTCGCCGCAAACCCTCATCCACACTCAGCGGCGGCACCCACCCAAGCAGGGTGCGCGCCTTTGTGATGTCCGCCTGCAAATTGCCACACAAACGCTGCACCGCCGCGCCCTTACCCAGCGCACTAGCAACAGCCTGCAAAGCCAATGCCGGCACCGGCCACAAACGGGCTGGCACACCGGCAGCCCGGGACATGCCACGCACCAACTCGGCGGTCGACAAATCATGACCGTCACTCACCAAAAAGGTTTGGTTGGCCGCAGCGGGGTGGTGCAGGCACGTCACGATCAAATCAACTAAATTGTCTAATGCCACCAAGCTGCGCTGGTTATGAACAGCACCCAACGGCAACGGCCAGCCGCGCCGCACAACGCGCATCAAAGCAGCAAAGTTTGCTTTGACGCCCGGGCCATAAACCAAGGGTGGCCGAATGATCACCACCTCCATTCCCGTGTCCGCCGCCAATTGGCGCAAACCCAGCTCTGCCTCGTGCTTGCTCTGGCCATAAGGGTCTTGCGGCGCGGGAGCATCGGCCTCAGTGAAGGATTGGCCCGGCAAAGTCTCTTCGCCATTGACCTTGATCGAACTCACAAACATAAACCGCCGCACACCTGCTGCAGCGGCTTGGCGCGCCAGATTCAAAGTGGCATCCACATTCACCCGCCGAAACTCAGTCAGAGGGTCGGAAGACTTGTCGGCCATAACGTGTACACGGGCAGCCGCATGTACCACCTGCTCTACAGCATTCAATGGCGCAGTCCAATCAGTATCAGGCAACAAATCACCCACTATCAACTGCAGTACCTGGGACGGCCAAATGCACCCGGCCATGCGCGTGGCTACTACCAAACGTTGGTCTGGCCGGTCGGCCACCCATCGACGAATTAGTGCACCACCAACAAACCCTGTAGCCCCCGTCACGAGTAGCATCGCCAAGACCTATAGGATGAATTCAGGCCTTGTGCCATACTTTTCTGTTCACAAAATCTGTATAGCTCAGAATAATTCGTACAATCTTGTCTGACACATTGTCAGGCACATAGTCATTCACTAAGTGTAATGCCCGTTGTTCCCCGCGTGGCTGGGTCGCCAATACGTTTAGTCCCTGCAGCACCCGGTCAACATCCATGCCAACAAACATGACTGCAGCCTCTTCAAATCCTTCAGGTCGCTCATGCACTTCGCGCAAGTTCAGGGCTGGAAAATTAAGGATCGAAGATTCTTCAGTGATCGTGCCGCTGTCCGACAGTACTGCGCGGGCCCCGGTTTGTAGTCGAACGTAGTCAAGAAAACCAAACGGCTTCTGGAACTGCACCAAGGTATTGGCACTGAGCCCCATAGCGTCCATGCGTTTTCGGGTGCGCGGGTGGGTTGACACAATGACCGGCAGGCCGAACTGCTCCGCCAGGGCATTCATCACATTAAACAATCGCTGCAGGTTTTGCGGCGCATCCACATTTTCTTCACGGTGCGAGCTCACCAGAAAATACTGCTGTTCTGTCAACTCAAGACGTGGCAAAACGTCAGACATCTCAATGCCCGTACGGTAATACTCAATGACTTCGCGCATCGGGCTGCCTGTTTTGATCACCTGATCAGGTGGCAAGCCCTCGCGCAGCAAATACTCCCGCGCAATATCGCTGTAAGTTAGGTTTATGTCTGAAGTATGGTCAACAATGCGGCGGTTAATTTCCTCGGGAACCCGAAAATCAAAACAGCGGTTACCTGCCTCCATGTGAAAAATGGGTATCTTGCGACGTTTAGCGGGTATGGCGGCGAGACTGCTGTTGGTATCGCCCAGTAGTAGTACAGCTTCTGGAGCATGTTTCTGCATGACTTTATCTGCAGCAATGATTACCTGGCCAATGGTCTCTGCCGCTGTAGCGCCTGCGGCTTCCAAAAATGCATCGGGTTTGCGAATGCCCAAATCGCTAAAAAATACCTCGTTAAGCTCATAGTCGTAGTTTTGCCCCGTATGCACCAGCACTTGCTCACAATGCTGATCCAATTTTGCAATAACTCTTGACAGGCGAATGATTTCGGGCCGGGTACCGACAATGGTCATGACCTTTAACTTACGCACGAACAGCCTCTTGAACGATGTCTAACTTTATCAACACATCTTTAATTTGCTCAATATCTAAGCGGTGGGTGTTGTGTGAGGTGTAGTCGTCAAATTGTGAGACTTTGGTTTCGCCTTCCACAACATACTTATCGTAGTTCAGGTCGCGTGAATCGGCAGGAATACGGTAGTAGCTGCCCAAGTCATCGGCTCGCGACATTTCCTCACGCGATAGCAGTGACTCATACAACTTTTCACTATGCCTTGTACCGATGATTTTCATTTCGCTCGAACTCGCCAACAATTCCTTCATTGCTTTTGCTAAATCGCCGACAGTCGAGGCCGGTGCTTTTTGCACAAAAATATCCCCGGGCTGAGCATGTTCGAATGCATACAGGACCAAATCCACCGATTCCTCAAGCGACATCAAGAATCGCGTCATGTTGGGGTCTGTAACGGTCAGTGGCTTGCCTTGCTTCAATTGCTGCAGAAACAGCGGAATCACCGACCCGCGCGATGCCATCACGTTGCCATAACGTGTGGCCGAAAGTACCGTTTTACCTGGGTCGCACAAGCGCGAGTTAGCCACCATCAGTTTTTCCATCATTGCTTTGGAAATACCCATGGCGTTGATGGGATACACAGCCTTGTCGGTACTCAGCACTACACAGCGCTTCACCTCGTTGGCAATAGCAGCACGCATCACATTTTCTGCGCCCAGCACATTGGTACGCACGGCTTCCATGGGATAAAACTCGCAGGACGGAACCTGTTTGAGCGCGGCGGCATGAAACACATAGTCCACTCCGCGCAGCGCATCATGCACACTGTCATATTCCCGCACGTCACCAATATAGAACTTGACCTTGCTGCTATTGAGCGCAATGCGCATGTCCTCCTGTTTTTTTTCGTCGCGGCTAAAAATACGAATTTCAGCAAACTCCGAATGTAAAAAACGGTTCAGCACAGCATTGCCGAATGAGCCCGTTCCGCCTGTAATAAGCAGTACCTTGTCTTTAAACATGTCTGATTTCTCCTGTGCAAGTAAGTTCAAGCAAATTGATGCATGCGTCGCACCAACTCTGCCCATGCTGGCGGCTGGTAGCCCGTTAACGTGCGAAAGCGACTGGAGTCCAACGATCGGTCAATAACCAGTTTGTCGTCCGGCACGATGGCTATGGGTTTTCCGTAGGCTTGTGCCACTAATTTCAACAACTCAAATTTGTTAATTGGTTCAGAAGACACATGGTAGAGCCCTCGTAATTCAAGATTTGGTACGACAAATTCATGCATCACACGGGCCAACTCCACCGTTGGCAACCCAGAAAATATGGCGCGCGTAAATCCTTTAACAGGACCCTGCTGTGCCAAAAACCAGCCCACGAGACCGTGTGAACCACTGAGCTCATGACCAATGATCGAAGTGCGAAGCGTGACAGCGTGCGGATAGTCCACCTCGCCCAAGAATTTGCTACGGCCATACAGATCCTGCGCATCTGGTAAATCCTGCTCGCCATACATGCCTCGGGTACCGGCAAACACACAGTCGGTGCTCACGTGAATTAAACGGGCACTCGCCAGATCACACAGACGCGCAAGCCTGTGAGGTAGTAGCGAATTGATAGGAATGGCAACCAAGGGATCATCTGCATCGGCAAGCTGCTTGACCAGGCCAATGCAGTTGATCACCACATCGGGGCGGACCAAAGTGAAAAGCCTGGCTAGGCTGTCGGCACTTTCAACATCCACCCCCCAGATCACGTGAGCACGCAAATCGGGCGGCAGCAAGCGCAGAACGCCAGCCGAACGAGCCGAACCCATCACCGAATATTCATCACGCTTGGCGAAAACACGCAATACCGCGTTGCCCAGCATGCCGGATACACCCAGCACCAGTATTTTTGTTTTTTGTTTTTTAATCACTGAAAATGTTCCTGTTTTCCATCGCTATTCTTTATGACTTGTCCTCTGTGAGAACCTTGTTAAAGTGCCGCAAGAGTGTTTCAGCAAGCATTGCCGTGTCAAAGTGCTGCTTGTAATATTTTTGCCCAGCGGCCCCCATGCGCTGCAATTCCGCTGGGGAAAGGCCTCTGAGCCTCTGCACTGCATGGGCCAGTGCCACAGCGTCTTCAGCGGGGCACGACACGCCAGCGCCTGATTCTTCAAGCACCATGGCCCCCTCGCCATCCAGCGACGCAATGATGGGCCTGCCTGCAGCCATGTAAACCTGCATCTTGCTAGGCACAGTTTGGCTCATGATGGGACTACGCATCAAGCTCACCAACAGGGCTGAAGCCTGGGCCAGTATGCCCGGCATGGTCTCGGTCGGAAACCGCCCCGCCAGTTGCACATTGCCCAATTGCCTGCGTACCACTTCTTGCTGCAACCATTCACTCCTGCTTCCGCTACCCACCAGCACGATGCGCACATCAGCATGAGGCAATAAAAGCTCGGCGGCATCCAACAAGGTTTCCAATGCCTGCACTGTTCCCAAGTTACCGGCAAATACCACGTTGAAGCCCGGCTTAAGTAACAACGCTGGCGTGCCCAATGGCTGCGTTTGTTCGAATGCCGACTCGCCAGGGTTGGGGTGGTATTGGACAGGGGTTTTTCCAGCCATCGTCTTCACGGGGAAAATGAAAGCCTTCGACTGCACCAGCAGCAAATCACAACGTCGGTAAAGCCAGCGCACCAGCACAGCCACCGTAGCCAGAACACGTTGGTTACTCACAAAACCAGTCGCCTCCAGACTTTGCGGCCAAAGATCCTGCACCCAGGTGACTAGTTTCGCACGCTTGATGAGGGCTAGCCACACAGCAGGCATGACTTGAAGAATCGGCGAAGGGGCATACACGAAAACAATATCAAAACTCTGCTTACGCAACAACCAGGCACCAAGCACACTAGCACTAAGTACAAACGACAGATAGTTGGCCACCAGACCGAATGTACTCTTTCGGCCTCGCGGCACAAGCGGGACACGGTAAATGCTGTACCCCGATTCGTGCTGCTGCGCTCCGAAACCAGCAGCTTTGTAGCCGGCAAATACCTCACCTTGCGGATAGTTGGGTTGGCCCGTCAGCACCGTTATGTGGCAACCCACGCGTTGCAGCGACTCCACTACTTCACTGATTCGAAACGACTCCGGCCAGTAATACTGGCTCAGTACCAGAACTCTCATTCGGACGTGGCGCCCAACAGTTCACGCCAAAATTCTTGAGGTGAGCGCAGATGCAATGCAGGTTCGCAAAGCGCAAGAAAGCGCTTGACCGCACGAGCAATAGAGACAGGTGAAGTCGGGTCAAAAGTCTGCTCAGGGCTACATACATCGCGCACGTAGTCCAACTCCGGTGCCAACACCGACACCCCCGCTTGTACTGCCTCGATCAACGGCAAACCGAAGGATTCGAAGGTAGATGGATAGATTAACGCGTCCACCTCCTTATAAAGCGACAAGACATCGGAATGTGATAGCTTGCCAATATTCTTCAATTTCAATCCATGAAGCTTACACATCTCATAGATCTCGCGGCATAAGGTCGAAAATAGTGTCTCATCCAAGGTCAACGTTAGCGAAGGGAACAGTCCTTCCTCAGCCAGCAAACACCAAGCCTCAATCAATCGCCAATGATTCTTATGTGGTTCGCCAGATGCAACATACAAGAATTCGCAACTTATCTCTAATTCGTCGATAGCCCTTGCAACTTGATGAACATAGCCAAAAGATTGTGTTATAAAGGGAAGGACTCTTACCGGCACTTTTTTTTTCGATTTGACCTCTAACAGGTTTTTCATTGTGGGTGTTTGCACGAGAAATTCGTCAGCATTTGACATTCTGTTTGTTAACCACAGACGTTCGATACTGAGTCGAACCCGGATTTTCAACGGGAAATCGTTAAGGCGGACACGGTCTACGAGATAACGGTTCTGAAGAAAAACAACAGTGTGTCCGCTCAGTTTAAAAAGAGGGGGCAGATTGCCAAAGCAAAGTATGACATCCCCTGGATGAACACTATCAACAAGCCACCGCTCCGCCTTGAGCCGACCATTCACTGATGGCTTTACCCTAATTACCCGGATACTGTCGGACATACCAACTGGAGTCGGCATCCTAGTATCAAGCAAAGCAAGTGTTTCCGTCGAAGCCGATAGCGCAGTCAGCAAAGAAGACAGCAAGACGCTCCCGCCGCCTAGATGAACATTTGTAGCATGAATAAATAATCTCTGTGACACAACTATTCTAAGTAAAATTTAAGAATTTATGGATTACCTTAATACTGATTCATTGCAATGCTAACTAAAGAATAAGTACAATTTTTTCAGTCAGACTTAAAGTGTTTTTTTGAAATAAGTTATGGTTTCCTTTAAGCCATCCACTAACTGCACCTTGGGTTCCCATCCGAGCTTTTCTTTCGCTAACGAAATGTTCGGCTTGCGCTGCTGAGGGTCATCCTGCGGCAAGGGTTTAAAGATAAGTTTTGATTTCGATCCGGTCAAGTGCAAAACGTTTTCAGCTAGTTCTAGCATAGTGAATTCTACGGGATTGCCAAGATTAAATGGGCCGATGGCATCAGGAGAAGAACTCATCATCCTCACAAAACCATCGATCATGTCGTCCACGTAACAAAAACTGCGGGTTTGTTGCCCGGTTCCATAGATAGTAATATTTTCGCCCTTCAGTGCCTGGACGATGAAATTACTTACCACACGCCCATCCTTCGGATGCATTCTCGGGCCGTAGGTGTTGAAAATGCGTACCACCTTTATGTCTAGGTTGTGCTGGCGATAGTAGTCAAAAAACAGCGTTTCAGCGCAGCGCTTGCCCTCATCATAACAACTTCTGATACCAATAGGATTTACCCGTCCCCAGTAGTCTTCGATCTGAGGGTGGACTTCCGGGTCGCCATATACCTCAGATGTGGATGCCTGGAAAATTCGTGCCTTAACCCTCTTTGCTAGGCCAAGCATATTGAGCGCGCCAAGTACACTGGTTTTAGTGGTTTGAATTGGGTCAAACTGATAGTGTATCGGACTAGCAGGACAGGCTAAGTTATAAATCTGATCAACTTCGACATGAAGAGGGAACGACACATCGTGGCGGATGAACTCAAAATTATCTCTGTCCAACAAATTTTTAATATTTATCTTGGATCCAGTAAATAAATTATCAACACATAAAACATCGTTGCCATCATTTTGTAATCGCTCGCAAAGATGAGATCCAAGAAAACCCGCACCGCCAGTTACTAGAATTTTGTTCATTTATTAACCTTTAAATAAATAGGAATGTGATATAACTAGCTCTTTGATAAGATAAAGAATAAGTTAGATCCCTCGCCAGTCGACTCCCAACGGTTCACAAGATCGTGGCAGTATGGTAGATATTTTGAATCAATTACATTGTCAAAGCTCTTCACGTAGATGCCATCTTTCCAAAAATTTGAAATGATGGCCCAATTCAGGTCACTTTCAGAAGATCTAATGGCATTACAGACATGTAAGCCAGCATCCTTGCAAATCTTGAGGAAAGCATTTGTTGATATTAAGCATGCATGCTGAGGCGCTTGTATTAAGTACGAGTGCTCTTTAAATTCTTTGGTAATCCCACCATAAGTAGGAAAGCATACTATAGCTCTTCCACGTTCGCTTAGTGAACGAGCAATGTTTGACATGAAACTAATAGGCGATCTCACATGTTCAATAACATGATGAGCAACAATTAAATCATACATCCCATCTAAATCATCAATCAATTTATTCGTAATATTAAGTGATTTATCAATTTTTTCACTGTCCCTGAAAAAAGGATCAATACCGCTTAAATTACTATAACCAAGAAATTTAAGTTTATTTAAAAAATTTCCGTTTCCACAACCAATATCCAAAATCGAAGCGTCCTTAGGCACTCGCATTTTTCGTAATTCTCTATATAATACATACTCACGGGAGGTAAGCAAATTCAGTCCTAAATAATAAGATATATTAAATAATAATTTATATAAAAAGCCTTTAAACTTATTTATTTTATTCGGAGATTTTAAAATGTAATAGCTTTCGTTGTAGATTGTCTCTACAGACTCATAAAATGTAAAAATACTTAAAGACTTGCAATTACTGCATACAGCATACTCATAATACTTCTCTAGATTTCCTGAATAAAAGTCTTTGCATAACATTTTCTCCGAAAACTCCTTATGTAGGCATGCCCGACAGGTGAAATCAGTCACAGAATACTCCCAACTTAGTGCCATCTAATCTAGGTAAATCGAAGCGCTCCGTCTGAAAATTAGATATAAATTTGTGCTTAGTTCCAAAGGCTAAAGTATATCCAGAATTTATTACTTCTTTTTCAATAATTGCATTTGTGCCACCATTGGCGTACGACAACCATATATTTTTTTCGTTAATTGATTTAAGTGCTTCGATAGAAGAATGAAGTTCTTTATATATTACATCCAAGGTTTCGTATCGAAGATCGCAAGATAACCAACCATGCGATCCAATTGTGTGCCCCATCTTGCTAATTTCGATTACATCTGTGTATGTTAAATATAAATTTTCATGAAGTACTCCGAGGTCGTAATCAAAAAAAATTGAGAGTGCGCGCATTAATAACTCATTTCGTTCTTTACTTGTACTAAATTCTCTTAATACTCTGGTAACGAAAACTTGATCTCTACTCCAAAGATTATTTTGCCATTTGGAAACAGCAAAGGAATTAATAAAGTTGGTTGGGTGTCCTAATGCAATTAGTTCGTTTTCTATCCAAGAAGAAAGTTTAGATAAATCAGTTCCTGCAATTAAGAACTGAATAAGATGAGATGTAATAAATTCATCAGACTGAATCACACCAAAGGGTATAAAAAATACGGCCTTTTTTCCTTTATCTGCTAAAATTTCTGCAACTTTAAGATGGTCTTTAAGCCCATCATCAAATGTTAGCAGCACTTTATTTTCATTGAACTGTCTGTCAACCTCCTCTAATGAAGCAGGGTCAATTAAATTATCATTAAGTATGTTTAAGCCATTCAAAAACTGAGTCTGGGTCAAAAAAGAATGCTGAGCGTATCTTTTTGGAAAGAAATTATTATCAAAATCTCGTACGTCGTGTAGCATCAAAACTTTCATTCTAATACAACCTCTTTAAAAATAAGTTTTTTGCCATCTATAGTTCGAATGAATGCATTTGGATATGGATCAGCTAGCACTAATATTTTACGCATTAGTGATTCTCCCGTCATTGTAAATAAATCATTTGCCGTTATTTCGCTCTCTTCTGCAGTTCTTCTCTTCCTAACAAAGCCTGAATTAGGATCCTGTTCGATAAAATTCCTCGGTTGCAATGAACGTACTTGTTCAATATATTTAGAAATCAGTAGACACGCACTAAAACTTAGTGATTCGAAAATGTCATGTAAATCACCTTCAAATGATAATGGATGTTTTGCAAAAATAGGGCCAGCATCAAGTATTTTTGTCATGCGAAAAAGAGTTGCTTTAGTTTTTATAATTCCATCAATTACCTGATTTTGTATAGGTGAACCACCTTTGTAATCCGGCAAGTCTGATGGATGAAAACAAACACACTCATAAGATTCTATGATTTCATCAGGTACAATCCAACTCCAGCCGACAAATACAATAGAAGTTATGTCATCGTGGATATTGATTGCTTCAATTAATTCCTGTTTATTTTGAACAATCTTAATTGAACTGTCTGTATATTTAAATGCTTTTAGTGCCCAGTCACGATAGCCTGCAAACAAAATCATAAAAACCTTTCTTTATTTTTTCTTTAATACTGATATCCAATTCATATGCTTTTGATGTGCCAATGTGCGTTTTTTTACTGTAAATATTTAGATATTCTACTAAGTCATCTAAATTTTCTTTCCGATAGACAAATATAATATCCTTTGAGTTCCAGTCTACTACTGCAGGAGTTCCTGTAGCAACTACTGTAAGACCGGATGATAGGTAATGAAGAATTTTTGATGGAAAAGAAGAAGCCCCAAATGAAGCACTAAAGCCTTGTATGGCTAGACCTATATCGTATGATGTTAGTTTCTCTGTTAATTCTGAAGGTTTTAACGCACCTTTAAATGACACTTTAGTCATTGTCATTTTATTTAATACATTTATTTTGGATTCAAGTGTAGAAATACTTTTTTGATCTCCAAAACCAAATATATCAATCTCAAACCTTGAGTTGTTTAGTTTCGCTGCTAATTCTAATGCTATAAAAGCCCCTTGATTTTTTATATTATCAATAACCCCTGCGTAAACAAGTCGTATATTATCCCAAAGGTATCCTCTATTTTTCAAAAAAGGCTGAACTAGCGGGCCGGGTATTTCTCCAAGGATTGAGCCATTACTGCCAGATGCCCTTATAAATGGAATTGTCGCATTACATGAAACTATGTAAGCGTTTGCAAAACGAAACATCATTAGTTCTAGTAGCTTATGCGCAAGTCTAACATGTGTGCCAGCATTATAGAAAATTTCGTTTACTTGGAGTACTACCCTGAATCTAAATATTCTTAGCAAAGGAATAAGAAAAATCCAAAGAAAAGAATGATAAAGAACTACAACTTCAGACCGGTCTGTGTTAAATAACAAATCTTTGATTAATCCAAAGCTAGCTCTTAAATTTCCGAACCAGTTAGTAGGTACAAAAAAATAACCATTATTTAAAGATGCTCGCTTGTTATTGCTTACGCGTAATGACCTAAAATCAGCACACATACATAGTACAGATTCAGTATAAATGCTCTGCGCTATTCCGGCGGCAGTAGAGCGTTCATCAGCAAACTGACCCTGATCTGCAAATCCAATGTATAATATCTTTAATTTAGTCAAGCAAAATTCTCGCAAAATTTCGAATGTAGATGAGCATCATTTCAAAATGATATCTAACTTTAACTATAGTAATTGATGATGGTTTTTTGATAATATCATTTGTAAAGAAACTATGTGGCAGCATTTGGGTCAACGATTCCCCTTCTGCATTAAATGGTTTTAAGTTAAATAATTTTTTCCCTGTTATTGGGTCTGATCCTTCAGTTAGGCATCTTAATATATTTGATTTGTCACGACGAAACGCTGTATTTATTTCTTGATGTGACGTTGCATGAAGTTTCTTAAGAATCGCCTCTATACCACCCATCCATGAAAGATGGAATCCTCCATCCGGTATGAACTGCAAATGCCGATATAGCCTTACTTTTGTTAACGTCACCCCTTCATTAAGTTCTTTTCGAAATGAAATATAATTATATTTGACACCTTTTTCACTAAGAAGATTATTCTTCACTGTTACATATGCCAATGCCCTAGTGCCTCCCTCCCAAATAAGGTGGTTTTCAACTGCGCAATTAGCATAGTAATATCGCATATGTTGAAGCAGGCATAATACCTTGCCAGGTTTTACTTTATTTGGAATTCTGGTAGGGAAGGGGACTTCGTCAATATCAGAAATTAAAATTATATCGTTGTCTTCAGGGTTGATTTTACTTAGAAGGAGATTTCTTTGTCGATTTTCAAGAAACCAAGTATCTTCTTTTCTTCCCTTTTCGTAAACTCTAACATACTTAATTTTATTCCACCACGGAGAAAGTCTGTCACGGAATGACTCAAGTGTAAACCCTTTAAATTTTCCACTATGCGTATATTCTGCTTCAGATATTACAAAGTAATCAACTTTTCTATCTAATAATTTAAGCCGCAATTCTAAAATATCTATTTCATTATAGAAACAAAAACAATCATAGATAGCCAAAACTTTCTCCTCACTTAAAAATAGGCAAAGCAATCCACGTATTCGGAACCTGGCTTGGAAAAGACCATGACTCAATATTTATTATGTAACCATTTTGGGTAGGGAAAGGGTAAGTGATTATGCCTTTCTCTGCCCTTTTATTAAGCCAAGCTGCCCACCAGCTAAAAGTGCTGTTCGCCAATATTAAATGACTGCACTCTGTCATTAACCAAAGATCGGCATAGGCATTTTCATTGCCCTGATTGTGAGAGACAACCGTGACTTTTTTATCCTGCAAGGCTAGCTTTTCACTAGCTGCTTCTGGATTATCAGAAAAAAGATAGTAATGTGGCGAATCAATTCTTTGCTCAATCAGTGCAATCGCGTTTTTGTAATAATCAGTGGAAATATTCTGATTATCCGTACTGCCAGGCGAATCAAACCATCGCACATGTAATGCTACAGCCTGGCTCCTTTGAATATCCTCTACCATGCGTTGATTCGCCGCATCTGTTGGTGGGTTGATGCGCAAGTCGCTGCGTATGGTCTGCTCCACATCGATGAAATAGTTAGCGTTTTGCCAAAGACCATCAATATAAAGCGTTCCATTTACCTTGAGGACTAAAAGCCTATCATCAAAATCGTGGCCTTCTTCCTCTAAATATTGCCTTTTAGCGAATGGCTGCCTACGAGAAAACCATTTCATCACACCTCGTCGATAGCGCTCAAATGGCTCTAATCGCTCAACTGGTGTTGCCTTGCGAACTGGAATATTAAAATTGCTCAAGGCATATTCACGCTCGAACTGGCGATCTCGCGTAAAGCCGGTTACATCGTCTATAACAAGTTCGGCGTTGTTGACCAAGGCGAGTCGGCGGGCTGCGGCGTAGCAAAAGAGCTGGTTACCTAGACCACCTTTTAACCTAGTGATAATTTTCATTAACTTTTCTACGGAAGTGATTTTGTTATTGGCTGGGTTTGAGGTACATTCAAATATGTATTTAATTAAATAAATTCTTCGCAGCCTATTGACGAAATTATGGTTATTGGAATTTTTTTCTTGGAAAAAATCTGCATTGTTGAATCACCAAAGACAACTACTTTCATCCCTCTTTCGCCTATAGGGCATTCATATTTATAATATGAGTCAATAACACTAGATGTTCTTAGTGCAATTGAGAATACAGGCATGGAAACAATGAAATCTGGTTTTTTTTCGGTAACATATTTTGGGGGAATTGCCCCTATATAGTAACCTTGTCTTTCTGTCGGTACCTTCATTGGATGATATTTGACTGCGTTTGGATCACCAAGACCAAACGCATCGTATACAACACCTTTAAATGAGTAGCCAAGCCCGCCGATCTCAGATGTTAATAATGTGCAATCGGGACAAAAACTATACAACGCACTACCAATCTTTGTGTACATCTCAACTCTCATATTTGATTTATCGTTACCCCGTAATCCAAATATAGCTAAAGTGGAACTTAAACCAAAAACTGCGATTCCTAAGATTACAAAAAATTCATGAATTTGGAATGCTTTTTTTACGTCGACTTGAAAAACTCTCTCATTTTTTGTTTCTACAATAAGTGCCATTCCAATAGGAAAAGTTAACAGTGCGTAGTACCATGGAAATATTACCGATCTACCGACAAACCATGCAAGAAGAACACCGGCACTAAATATAAATAAAATATCAGCATATTCTAATTTGAATCTTCTTGCTAATTTGAGCAATCGACAAAATACGAAACTAAATAAAATTACTCCAAAAACTAAGCCTAGCCTTCCTCTTCCAAAACTTAACGCATTGATTACTGAATCTATTAATGGGGCTGCATAGGCGATACTTTTTACTTTTGCAGCATGTGGCACAACACTTCCAAAAAGTAAGTAATCAGTTATTATGAGCATAATCAATGGAAAAGTGTAAATCAATATTTTTTCTTTATTTCTAAAACAAAATACAGCGACAATAACTAATAATGTAGTTTCAAATCTAAACCATGGGCAGAGAGATATTAAGAAAATTAGTGTGATATAACTTTTTTTATAATAAGCAATTGTAGCCCCTGTTATTAGCATGCATACAATAGGAGTCTCCATTCCCCCATATGCTGCTAGTAGCATATATGGAATTGTGCATAGCGTTATAAAAATTAACTTAAAAAATGCACTCTTTAACTGTGACTGCGCGGATAGCCAAAAAAGACCAGAGACTGTAAAAAATATAGCGCAAAATTCTATTGCCCTTATTGCGTTGATTGTACCTACTGTCCTAGAAAACAAGGCAATCAACAATACGAATCCAGTTGATGAATCAACTTTAAATATATTTCCTTCATTGAATACCGGAATACCATAGTGTAGAAAATTTTCGGCTACCCTTGCATGAATGTATGCATCATCAAATAAAGAACTATTTATAACAGGGGTTGCCAATAGTAACCCAGATAGGATGCTGATAAATATTAACATCAGCTGACGACTACCTATTTTTCCGTAGTTTATCATATTAAATATCTAGTTTATTAAATATGAAGTTTGGCATGTGTTTTAATATAAACATAATGTATCGCCATTTCTCAGGCGTATACGCTACCGCCCGGCTACTCTCAACAGCATTGACAATATTCAGTGAAACATCCTCAACCGAAGCTAACTTTACACCTCGCTTGTTTAAGTGCGCAGTCATAGGTGTATCTGTCGGCCCAGGCTTTATGAGCACGATTTTGACCCCTGTCCCGGCGAATCGATGTTGCATTCCCTGAACGTACCGTGTGACCAAACCCTTTGCAGCGCCATATACATAGTTGGACTTTCGCCCCCGGTCTCCCGCTACTGACCCTATTAACGCCAGCGTGCCACGATTGGATCTGATCATGTGCTTGGCAAAAGCTTCAGCATAAAGAACAGGTGAGATTCCATTGACTTCTAGCGCTTCACGGCAATTCCGCAAGTTGTCCTGGCAGTAAATCTGATCTGGCAAAGAGCCATGGGCGATCAGCACTATATCAACCGGACCTTGAGCGACGATATCATCGGCAGTTTGCTGAATGGCATCCGGATCAAGGAATTCGGCTTGCAAAACATGGATTGCTGATTGCGGACTACGAATCCGTAAATCCACCGCGATGCGCTCAAGCCGACTTGTCTGACGTCCCACTAGAGTCAAGTCAACGTTTTCGCCAGCTACCCAAAGCCGAGCGCAATGTTCAGCTATGGCCGACGTTGCACCGATAATGACAATTTTTTTAATCAATTCAGCATCCCATCAAGCGTCGCGACAACTCCGAGCTAATGCCGGGGTCGCGGTATTTCATGAATTCATTAAGACGTGGGTAACCTGACTCGAATAGTGCGCGCGGCATGCGCGCATCTTTGGCCGGATAGATTCGACCACCGGCTTCGCGGATGATGGAGTCCAGTCGTTCGAACAATTTCAGGGTTCGTGCGCCGTGATTTGGAAAATCCATCGCGATCGTCACGCCTGGCTGAGGAAAGCTCAACATGCCCACAGGTTGTCGGCTGCCAAAGGTTTTCAAAACAGCCAGAAAGGAGCCGTCGCCTGATTTGGCGATCGTATCAAGCATAGCCTGTGTTACATCCTCACCAACTTGTCGTGGCACCACGCTTTGATATTGGAAAAAGCCCCTGGGTCCATACATCCGGTTCCATTTGAGCAGGTTATCCAGCGGGTAGAAGAAAGACTCGTAATGGGAGATGGCACAGCCAGCATGAATTCTTTTTAGATTGAAATACGCCATGTTGAACGAGCTTAGCGACCAACGATTGACCAGCGAAATCGGCGGTACGATGGGTATCGTCAACTTGCGCACCTTCGGGTGCGTGCGTTGTCCAGCGTCAACAGGGTTAGCCCGCATGAAAAGCCCGCGGCCACCACCGCCCGTTACGCAGTCGATCCATGAGACAGTGTGCTCCCAGCTGGCTTCGGAATCATCAGCTAAGTTGAAAAATTCTTCCAGATTTGCATATGCGAGCGTCTCGGTATCCAGCCACGGACCCGGAACCCGGTGCAACTGAATTTCGGCCTCGGTGATGACCCCGGTCAGGCCTAAACCGCCGACCGTGGCTGCGAACCAATCCGACTGCTTTTGTGGTCCGCATTCAAGAGTCTCGCCGTCGGTTCGGACCAACCGGATGCGCTGAACATGATCACCAAAGGTACCCTGGACATGGTGATTCTTGCCATGTACATCGTTGGCAATAGCACCGCCCACAGTGACCAGTTGTGTGCCCGGTGTAACTGGCAAAATCCACCCACGAGGGATTGCAATTCGCTGGATGTCCCGTAGCAGTACACCCGCCTCGCAAACCAATCGTCCAGTGCGGTCATCAAAAGCAATAAAGTGATCTAGCCCGGTGGTAAGCCAAAGAACCCCATCATGGTTTAAGCAAACATCGCCATAGCTACGACCCATGCCAAAAGCTAGGCCTGGTACGCTTTGACCAGCGATCAGGCGTACCGCACGCGCCGGATCAGACAGCTTGATCACTTCATGAGGCCGGTCACTCAAGCGTCCCCAGGAAGAAACTCTCGTCACGCGGACTCCACATGTGCAACATTGCGGCTTACAAACACGAATCGCTTGTCTAGTTGATACTTGATGGAGTAACCAAGTGTTAGGCCAATCACCCCTCCCAGGTAGCGCATAGCGTCCTTGCCGAAAACGAGATGAAACGTGTATTCAATGCCCCAGAACAAAGCGGTGGTGACGACACCCATCACGCTGTAGAGAATGAACATGCTGCCGTCATGGGTCAGGCTGTCGGCCCTGAAGTTAAAGATGTGGCGCTTTTCTAGTACATATTTGATAGGCAAGCCAACGACAGTGCCAACTAATATAGACAGCGGCATGGCATAAGGCCCGATGTAAAGACAGATAACAATGAACTGGCAGCCAATGTTAGCCGCAGTACTGATGGCGGCAAACAATGTATACAACACCAAGATACGGGTGGGTCTGGTCATGTAATCACCTTGGCCAAGACAAACACGACAGCAAACAAGGCAGCCACCGACCAGCTTACGCTGTCTTTAATCGCAAACACAATCGGGTCGTCGTGCATCTCCCCTCGATGCGTAATTAGCCAGGCCCGCGACAACCAAAATAGCAGCAGAGGACAAACCAGCCAGATGAACTGCGGCGCAGCATATAGCGTAGCGGTGTGGCTGTCCTGGATGTACAGCGCCAGCACCAGTACGGCTGTGTAACCGGCGCTGCCGCCCAAAGAAGCAATGATCTCCATATCTTGCGCACTATAGCCTCGGCCACGTAGGGGATCACTGCGGTGAGCTTCACGTGCGGCCTTGAGCTCGCTGTAGCGCTTGATAAGCGCCAGACTGAGAAATATGAACATCGAAAAAGACAGCAACCAAAAAGACAGTGGCACTGTGATAGCGACGGCCCCTGCAATGATTCGAAGTGTGTAGAGCGCAGCCAGCACCATCACATCGACCATAGGCAATTTTTTGAGCTTCAACGAATAGGCCAAAGTCGTCACAAAATAAAACGCTAGGGTGGCAGTGAAAAGCAAGGGAAGTTTCAGGCTGCATAGTGTGAAGGCCAGTACTAGCATCGCCGGCCAGGCTAGCCAGCCAACCATCAGGCCGAGGTGCCCGGCTGCGAAAGGACGCCCCCGTTTGCTAGGGTGATGTCGATCGTCGGCCACATCGACCAGATCATTGAACAGGTAGACGCTAGAGGCGGTCAGCCCAAAGGCCACAAAGGCAAACAAGGCTTGAAGCACGCTGGTGGCATCGCCGTAATGGTGGGCTGCCAACAGAGGAATAAAGATCAGAAGATTTTTCATCCACTGGTGTGGACGCATTGCTGTTAGCAAAGCAATAGCAAGAGATGGTTTGCCATCACTCAGTATGCGGCCCAGGTTGCCGTGGGCGCGGACTGTGGCAATCAGGCGCGCCGAGCCGCTGAGGACATGGGCTTGCGAGGCAGACTGCCAGACAGTCACATCAGACCATTCGTTGCCGACGTAGTCAAAACCACGTTCGCCGTAAGTGCTTACCAAGGTATCGCGCTTTGCCTGGGCCCTCAGGTTGTTGTTGTCGTCGGTGGCAAGCACGTCGTCAAACAGGCCAACATGTGCTGCAACTTGTTTGGCCAGTAAGTGATGGCTGGCAGTGGCGAGTACGATACGCCGACCATTGGATTTTTCATCGCACAGCCATGTCAACAGGTCTTGGTTATAAGGCAGTGCTGAGGCATCTATGCGCGCTGACTGTGCCAGTCGCGCCTTGAGCACGGTTTTACCTTCGATCAACCAAAACAACAGCTTGAAAATTTGGTAAGGACTTTTAATTAGAAACGCACTAGCCGTTTCGACCAACAGGTCTGTCTTGATCAATGTACCGTCGAGATCCACTACCAATGGTACATGATTTGCGCGGTTTGTCACTACGCATGGCCCTGGGCAAGAATCGTGCAAAATTGTTTTATCTGTTAAAGGCGTAACAATTTGAGCGGCGTTCATTTTATGCATTTGCAGCTTAGTCAGTATAATTATTTGCAAAAATCAGTATTAAAATTATTTAAAATAACTGAATGCAGTGCGCTTAAATTTATTCCATGCACGAGTCATGAATGATGGATAGCGATATAACAAATTTCGTGCGGTTGCATCGATTATAGGATTGGGTAAATAATGAGTTGGTATGGATAATGGAAATGTGATCTCACCTGCCTTGATATGGTCAGCAGGGTGTTGGCCACCGGTATGTGTGGCATTCGGATGTGCAAAACCAAGGTTATTTATTAGGTTGATGTTTGGGACTATCGATAATTGATTTTGAGCCCATAATGAGAGCCAGAGTTGATAGTCCCACGTATTAATTAAACCTAATTTTGTTTGTGTGAATACAGCGTTCCAATATCTATATTCATTATTTGAAGCGCAACGATTATAGAAACTTTTACGAAATTGTAGATCGCCCCAAATGGAAAGATCTTTGTCGTAGTTTAACCAAGTTCGTCGCCATGTTGCCCAACCCCAAATGTTAGCATATTTAGAAAATGAATATGAACATGCAGGGGATTGATCTGAGCTAAAGTTTGTACCAGAAATAATGCCAACCCTGGTGTCACTTTTATACTTCTCAAGCAATTGATCGCAGAATTGTAAGAATGATATAGATGGAATGCAGTCGTCCTCAAGTATTATTGCATGCTCTTCGTTGTCGAAAAGCCAGGATAGTCCACTGATAACACGCTCTTTACAGCCCATATTTGAAGCGGATTTATTGTATAGAATTTCATCTGCAAAAGTAATATGATCAAGCATCTCACTAATTTTTTCTGCAGCTACTCGATCATTATTATTATTTATCCGTGGCCCATCTATTATTATGTAAAGTTTTGAAATTCTGACCAGCGCTAATTTATCTAGCAGAATCCTAGTTAAATCTGGCCTGTTGAAAACTATTATGGCAACGGCTGATTGGATTCGAATATTTGTATTCATTTTACTAAAGTGTATAACTTCGCCAATTTATAATTTAAACTATAGAAATTTAATTGCTAATGACTTTACAATCAGACTTGTATTTTGTTGATAAAAATGATGTAAAAAAAATACTAATACGATGAAATTTATTTAATATAAAAATAAATAAAATTCCTGGTATGGTAATGTAGGCAAGGGTTTGTAAAATAAATGTCAATGGGGGTATTACCATGCCATAAGTAAATGGTAAAAAGGAACAGATAGCTAAAATATAAAATTTATCGCCAATAAAACGTGAAACTCTTTCTAGGGACAAAAGCCACACAGCAGAAATAATTATATTTATAAAAAAGTATAGGTATCCTAGTTCCCATATTGGATGTAACGTATAGAAGTATTCAGACATGTTCCAACCTTCTCCGTATACGTATTCGTGTGCTTTCCGTGCTAGTATTCCAAACTCAGTTCCATCGACTGAACCTGGCCAAGGCTTTGGACCATCTAAATAATAAGATGGTATAAATGCTGAAAATGAACTTATCAAAGGTTGATATCCAACAGGCCCCCTCTCGATAATCATCTTGGCAACGCCTGTAGATATTTTATTGTTCTCTCCAAGACGATAATTAAGTTCTTCAACAAAATTCCTAGAATAATGTTCTTGGCTATTAATAGCTTCGGATGGATTGGTTATTATTCTTAAAGATTTATAATAATCAGCAATCGGAATAAATGCTATTAGCAATGCAATTGCTATTATTAATTTTTTTTTGAAGTTAAATTTCGGATAATAAAAAATAAGAAATATAGTTGGAATTACTAAGCTGCCTCGGTGTCCTGTAGGAATTATTGATATAAAATAAATTATTACTCCTGCTATTCCGGCCTTTTGAGCTAATTTATTTTCCTTGGATAGAAACATAAGTACAAGAAACGGCGCAACTTTTGAAAAACTCTGCAGAAAAGCATAAAATGGGAAAATAGCTTCTTCTAGCTCAAATTCAATTAGTTTTAAATAATTAATTAAACTAACAATATTAAATATTGAACTGATTATTACTATTGTTATTAAATGCTTATTTGTATATTGAAATGTAGGTATTTGCAAAGATGTACTAACTTTTCTCCAAATTATTAAAAATCCGTAAAAATATATGGCATTAGCTGTGTAAGCAAATAACTGAGCAAATTGATATTCGTATGGGTTATTTTCAACAAGCAGCAGCTCTAGAGTCAATGGAAAGATTTGCAGCATAACTACCGGGTAAATTAAAAATAAATGAATGACTGATGCATAAGCCGAATTGGGCTTGATGAATCTATTTATCGCATAAAGCTGTGCGATCGAAACGATAAGAGAATATAGTATTGCAATCATTTGTATTTATTGAATCCGATTTGTAAGAAAAAGATTCTTGGCGCTAATATTAAATTGCTTAAAAATGCTGAGAGGGCCTGCGCGGCTACTGCTGTATATGCGGCGCCTATTATTCCAAAACTTTGTATGAATAGTGTATTTCCTATTAGCGATACAATGGTGCCCATGACTGTTTTTATTAAATTAATTTTTCCTTTGCCTTCATTAAATACCCATAAATTTTGCGCAACGCCCATAAACACAAATATATTTGTAAACGAGTGTATCTTCAGGACAATAACTGCATCTTTGTACTTTTCTCCATACATAAGACCAATCATTAAATCTGCTGTAAAATAATTAAAGATCGTAACAAATAAGCCAGAAAATAAAAATAATCGAAATATTGTTAGTAGATGTTTATTGTAAATTTCTGTGCTAATGGACTTGGCCTTTGCTAAATGTGGTGCAATTGCTGTGGACATTATTACAGGTAGGAAATACCAAAATTGTGAAAAAACTATCCCAACAGAATATTGACCTAAATCATAGTCACTTAGGAGTTTTTTTATGAATATCTGGTCAATTCGCATATAGATAATTATTGTCATGCCGCTCAACATGAACGGCCAAGATTCTTTTAGTAAAGTTTTAGCCTTGACAATATTAATATATAAATTTACTGAATGCCCATTTTTTTTATATGCATAATATAATATGCTGGCTGCTAACATGGCTTCAATAGATGTCAGCAAGATAAAATAAATTAATTCGCTTTTCAGCAATATTAGAAATATTTTAATGGCGTTGCTAATAACAAATGCAGTCAACTTAGCATATACTGATGTATTATTCTTGCCCCTTGATTGAAACCATAAGTCTAATGTATCTGCTGATTGCCAAGCTAGTGTTGATCCAGCGATGGCTCCCATTACCATTGATGTTCCAAAACCTTCTGTGATGAATAAAAAAATAATTGATATTATCCAGCAGACTAAGCCGCATATTAATCGAAGACTTAAAACCGTATTTACGATATGTGCGGCAGAAGCAGGGTGCTTAGAGCATTCTCTTACAACAATTCCATCTAACCCGAGATTGGCTATGGTGCCAAATAGAGCGATATATGCTATATAATAAATAAACAGTCCATATCTTTCTGGACCTAAATACCTAGCAACCCATGAACCTACAAGCAACCCTAAGGATAGCCTAATCATTCGTTCAAAAAAAAGCCAGCCGAAGTTGTTTGCGACTGGAGTCCGCACTAAGTATAATAATTTATATATCATTCCTAGCATTGCTCTATTTATAATGGATATTTATAGTCATGAATATAAGCTATAGATATGCTAATATATTTCAATCTTTTCCGAAGATGTCGCGACTAAATACTTTGTCTCGTACATCAAGAATTTCGTCTGTTATGCGATTGGCGATAATGATGTCGACATTTTCTTTGAACTTTTTCAGGTCATTGACTAACCGTGAATGAAAAAACTCAGAATCTGTCAAAGTCGGTTCATATATTATTACTTCTATCCCTTTAGCTTTTATTCGTCTGATGATGCCTTGAATTGATGAGGAACGGAAGTTGTCTGAGCCCGCTTTCATAGTCAATCGGTATACGCCGACAACCGTTGGTTTTCTTTTGACAATGCTGTCTGCGATGAAATCTTTGCGTGTAGCGTTGGAATCAACAATAGCGCGAATCAGCATTTGCGGCACATCCTGATAGTTGGACAGTAATTGTTTCGTGTCTTTGGGCAGGCAGTAGCCACCGTAACCAAATGAAGGATTGTTATAGTCTCCGCCTATTCGCGGATCAAGACACATGCCATCGATGATTTGCCGCGTATCAAGCCCATGAGTAGCTGCATACGTGTCCAACTCGTTAAAGTAGGCTACTCGCATGGCGAGGTAGGTATTGGCAAAGAGCTTAATGGCTTCGGCTTCTGTGCTATCTGTAAGCAGAACCTCGATTTCCTTTTTTAAGGCACCCTGCTTCAGCAAGTTAGCAAATACTTCGGCTCTAGCAGATTTTTCACCCACAACAATGCGCGATGGATAAAGGTTGTCATGCAGGGCTTTACCTTCACGCAAAAATTCAGGAGAAAAAATGAGATTTTTACAGTTTAATTGGTCCTTCACTTTGGCGGTGTAGCCTACGGGAATTGTTGATTTGATGACCATTACTGCTTCGGGGTTAATGGCCATCACGTCTTTGATGACGGATTCAATCGAATTGGTATTGAAATAGTTCGATTCAGGGTCGTAATCTGTTGGAGTTGCAATGATAACGAAGTCAGCGTTTACGTAGGCCTCGTGCTTATTGAGTGTTGCATGAAGATCCAATGGCTTGTGCTGAAGGTAATGTTCTATCTCCGTATCCTCAATGGGGGACTGCTTGCGGTTGATCATGTCAACCTTAATGGGTAGAATGTCTAGGGCCACTACTTTGTTGTGCTGTGCTAGTAGTACGGCGTTAGAAAGACCTACGTATCCGGTACCGACGATAGTAATTTTCATTTTTTTCCTTAGTTTAGATCGATTTTCAGGAGCTACCCGAAATAATGCATGATTTGGCTTGCGTGCCTTTCACAAAGTTAGTTTTTACGCAAATTTTTTTAGAAAACCTATACTTGACTTACGCCTTATCGAGTACATATTACCTAATATAAACACTATCGATGGCATGACGACAAAGTATAGTTTCTATAAACTTGGTTTTTTAGGATAAGCAATCGACATGAATTAAAGCATGGAGCGAAGTGCCTGTAGTCGCATGGATGCTCATGGCAATAAAAGCTTATCCCGTGTAAATTTTGTCCGTCTATTTTTCCACTTTTATAAGGGCTTCTATCAATACGCTGATTCTGGTCACAATCATGAAACAATCAAGTACTTCAGCAGTTATTTCACAGGTTAGACAAAGTGTTGATATTCATCTGTGGACAAGGGGATGTCAACATTTTTTAAGCACTGATTGTGATGAGCACGATGGCGGCAAGTAAGGAGTATTAAAATTAATAACTATGAAATCTCGAAGAATTCAAAGGATAAAATTATCACTCTAAGCTCACGTTGACTTCATACCCATTTGCCTTAAGCAGTGCGTGCTGTTTGGCTTGAGCCAAGTCGTGTGCGACCATTTCTTGGCACATCATTTGGGCTGTAATTTCGGGCACCCAACTGAGTTTTTGTTTGGCTTTGCTGGGGTCGCCAAGCAGGGTTTCAACTTCGGTCGGACGGAAGTAGCGGGCGTCTATACGGACGACGGGTGTTCCATTCCAACAGGCGACTTCATTGACCCCTTCACCATCCCAGCTCAGATTCATGCCCAAGGCTTCTGCTGTCCAGTTGATGAATTGACGTACGCTGTATTGCACGCCCGTGGCGATCACGAAGTCTTCGGGCTTGTCTTGTTGCAGCATCATCCATTGCATGCGCACATAGTCTTTGGCATGGCCCCAGTCGCGCAGGGCGTCTATGTTGCCCATGTACAAGCAGTCTTCCAGACCCTGGCTGATGTTGGCCAGGCCACGGGTGATTTTGCGCGTGACGAATGTTTCACCCCGGCGAGGGCTTTCGTGATTGAACAAAATGCCGTTGCAGGCATATATGCCGTAGGCTTCGCGGTAGTTCACCGTGATCCAGTAGGCATAGAGCTTTGCTACGGCATAGGGGCTGCGCGGGTAAAACGGGGTGGTTTCTTTTTGGGGCGTTTCTTGTACCAGGCCATAGAGTTCGGAGGTGCTGGCTTGGTAGAAGCGGGTTTTTTTCTCCAGCCCCAGGATGCGAATGGCCTCAAGAATGCGCAGCGTGCCCATGGCGTCCACGTCTGCGGTGTACTCGGGGGATTCGAATGAAACGGCCACATGACTCATGGCACCCAGGTTATAGATTTCATCAGGCTGGGTTTGCTGGATGATGCGCACCAGGTTGCTGGTGTCGCTCAGGTCGCCGTAGTGCAGCTTGAAGTTGGCTCCTGTGACGTGCGGGTCCTGGTAGACGTGGTCCACGCGCTGGGTGTTGAAGCTGCTGGCCCGGCGCTTGATGCCATGGACGATGTAGCCTTTTTCTAAAAGGAATTCAGCCAGGTAACTGCCGTCTTGGCCTGTGATGCCGGTTATTAGGGCGACTTTGGGTTGGGTCATATTAAAGCTGTTTCAAAAAATCCTGATACGCCAGTTTCAGGCCGTCTTGCAGTCCCACATTGTCATGCCAACCCATGCTGTATAGGCGGGTGCTATCCATCAGTTTGCGCGGACTGCCATCGGGTTTGGCTGGGTCGAAATCGATGTCGCCGGTGTACCCCACTACCTGGCCGATGGTTCGGGCAAAAAGAGCGATCGAGATTTCCGAGCCAAATCCGACGTTGATGTGGCTTTGCATCGGGCTGGTGTGTTGGTCGTACTGGAGTTTTGGTAGGTCCATGACGAAGACACTGACAGCAGCCATGTCGTCTACGTACAGGAACTCACGCATCGGTGTTCCGGTACCCCAGATACTCACTTTGGGTGCTTGCCTGACTTTGGCTTCGTGAAAGCGCCGTATCAGCGCTGGGATGACGTGGCTGTTTTCGGGGTGGTAGTTGTCGCCAGGACCATACAGGTTGGTCGGCATGACGCTGCGGTAATCCACGCCGTGGCTGGCACCGTACTGGCGGTTGTAGCTTTCGCATAGCTTGATGCCGGCAATCTTGGCAATAGCATAGGGCTCGTTGGTAGGCTCGAGCACACCGGTGAGCAAGGCGTCTTCGCGCATGGGCTGGGCAACTGCGCGCGGGTAGATGCAGCTGGATCCTAAAAATAGCAATTTCTTGCAACCACTCCGAAAAGCACTGTCAATGACGTTGGCCTGCATCATCAGGTTGTCGTAAATGAATTCAGCTGGATAAGTGTTGTTGGCGTAAATACCACCCACCTTGGCCGCAGCTAGATAAACCTGGTCAGGTATTTCTGATTCAAAGAAGGCTTGTACTGAGGCCTGGTTTTTCAGGTCAAGTTCAGCGTGAGTGCGGGTCACGATGTTCTTGTGACCTGCTGCCTGAAGTTGCCGAACGATGGCGGAGCCAACCATACCGCGATGACCGGCCACGTAAATTTTTGGTTCTTTGCTCTTTTAACTTGTTCTGCCGTAGGTGTCTTCAAAGCGCACGATGTCATCCTCGCCCAGATAGCTGCCGGACTGCACCTCGATGATCTCGAGGGGGATAGTTCCTGGGTTGGACAGCCGATGTACCTCTCCCAATGGCATGTAGGTGGATTGGTTTTCAGTGAGTGTGAGTACCTTGTCGCCGTTGGTGATTTCGGCGGTGCCAGTGACCACAATCCAGTGCTCGGCACGGTGGTGGTGCTTTTGCAAGCTCAGGCTTGCCTTGGGCTTGACCTGAATGCGTTTGACCTTGAAGCGTCCACCTTCATCAATGCTGTCGTACCAACCCCAGGGTCGATGTACCTTGCGGTGCAGTGTGTGCTCTTCGCGCTGGGTTTGCTGCAGTTGAGTGACGATGTGTTTGACATCTTGGCTCCGTGACCTGTCAGCAACCATCACAGCATCGGGGGTCTCTACAACGATCAGGTCTTTGACGCCGACCAAGCTCACCAGGCGGCTGGTGGCATGTACCAGGGTGTTGCGGCTGTCTGTGCAAAGAACATCACCCTGATGTGCATTGCCGTCATCGTCCTTGGGCAGCACATTCCAGACTGCGTCCCAGGCGCCTAGGTCGTTCCATCCGGCATCTAGCGGAACCATCTTGATGGGGAAGCTGCTAGCGGGACAGTGCTCCATCACGGCGTAGTCGACCGATTCTGAGGGAATGGCTACAAACTCAGCCTTTCCGGGGCGAACAAACAGTGCATCTTTGCTGCGCTTGGCCCAGGCGACTTGAGTGGCTTGCAATATGTCTGACCGGAACGTCTCAAGTGCTTTCAGCCAGACCGAGGCCTTGAGCACAAACATACCGGCGTTCCAGTAGTAGCCGCCTTCGTTCAGGTAAGCTTGCGCGGTCTGTGCGTCAGGCTTTTCCACAAAGCGCTGAACTGCAAAAATTCTTTCGGTTGCACCTTGCAATGGCGCTGTAGTCTGTATGTATCCGTAGCCTGTCTCGGGCCGGTCTGGCGTGATGCCCAGAATGACGATGCTATCCCTTAAGGCTTCCTCGACGGCAGCTTGCATGGAGGCTTTGAAAACGTTCGAATCAGCGATGGTCTGATCGGCAGGTGTAACCACCAGCACCGGATCATGGCCGCTGTCCATCGCTGCCATCGCCGCCAGTGTCAGAGCCGGAGCGGTATTGCGTCCGACTGGCTCCAGAAGAGCCTGACCAAGTTCGACTCCCACCTCGCGTAGCTGTTCAGATGCCAGAAAGCGATGATCTTCCCCGGAGACGATGTAAGGGTTGGAGACCTTGATGTCTTCTGATCCAAGCATGGCCAGCCGAAGTGCCGCCTGCTGGAACAGACTTTCCTGGCCCGTCAGGCACAGGAACTGCTTGGGAAACCCGGTCCGAGATAGTGGCCACAGACGCGTACCCGATCCACCGCACAAGATGACTGGTGTTACTTGGATCATTTACTAACTTTGATTGAATTCAAAGAGCAGAGCTGCTAAACCCCAATATCGGGCCCAACTCAAATTCACTCAGGCCTCGAGAAAGTGGCATCAGTAGCATTGACTTCACTGGTAGTGGTATCGGCAAGCAATCACGACCAGAGATTTTTCGTCAATGCGATAGACCAGTCTGTTGGTGTCATCAATTCTGCGAGACCAGAATCCCGACAGATTTTCTTTCAAAGGTTCGGGCTTTCCAATTCCATCAAACGGCTCTCGTAACGTTTCCTTGATCAGGGCGTTGATTCTCTTGAGCGTTTTTTTGTCTTGCATCTGCCAGTAGGTGTAGTCATCCCAGGCAGCCAAGGTCCAAGTCACCTTTAAAAGCTCCTCATCAGCCGGCATCCTCGAGATCCTGCTGGCGAAGTTGACCCGCGCGGTATTGCTCGGTGGAGCGTGCCAAGTGAGCAGCGTTTGCCGGAGACTTGAGCAAGTGCACAGTCTCAAGCAGTGAATTGAAGGTATCGAGCGACATCAGAACCGCATCAGGCGCATCTCGGCGCGAGATGACCGTGTAGTCGGAATCCGCAACGACCTGGTCGATCACACTTTTGAGACCACTTCTCGCTTCAGAAAAATTTACAACTCTCATACCATTGCCCTCCAAACATGTTCCATTTATTGTACAAGTATAAGAGGTGTCATTTCAATTTGCAAGACAAGCGCATGAATCAGATGAAAGGGGAGCAAGTTAAGTTTGCCCGCCCAAGTCTTCGTTAGACACCCCAACCACCTGAGTGGCAGACGATGCGTTGGAGAGCGCATCAAGCTCGCCCCTCACGTCATCGATCTCGGTCTTGAGCGCTTCATACTCCTTCATCTTTCTCATCAAAAAACTGGCCG
>JACCDW011033540.1_pt1 | contig 28964 bp, 61 predicted proteins | sample 7449781 | NCBI WGS metagenome assembly JACCDW01 (sample SAMN15323449, study PRJNA562643) | freshwater metagenome | isolation source: river surface water | place: USA:Blue River Watershed | collected 2017-08-18
TCTAAAATTCCACGTATGATTTCGTTAGCTCTCATAATATATTCCAGTATGCTATATTTAGTGTTAAATAACTTACTATGATTGACAAACAACCTTTTCAAAACTTAATAAATGAGCTAAAATCTAATGGAAAATATCGTGTTTTTAACGATATTGTACGTGAAAGCGGAAAGTTTCCACAGGCTATATGGTACGGGCCTTATGCAATTAAAAACATCGTTAACTGGTGCTCTAACGATTACTTGGGAATGGGTCAGCACAAGGTCGTCATAGACGCAATGCACACAGCTCTTGACCATACTGGTACAGGATCTGGTGGTACTAGAAATATTGGTGGGACAAGCCATTACCATGTAGCCTTGGAACATGAACTAGCAACACTACATAAGAAAGAACGTGCGCTACTATTCAGTAGTGCTTATGTAGCCAACGAATGGGCACTTATAGCACTTTCTAAATTAGTTCCAAATATAGAGTTTATCAGTGACAGCAACAATCATAACAGTATCATAATAGGAATACAGCATAGCAGAGCTCCAAAAAGCATATTCAAACACAATGATATGGAAATGCTAGAACAGATGCTTAGAGCCAGTCGAGAAGCAGGTAAAACTCCATGTATTGTTTTTGAAAGCGTTTATTCAATGGACGGTGATATTAGTCCAATGCAGGATATTTGTGATTTAGCTGACCAGTATGCTGCTATAACTTACATAGATGAAGTTCATGCAGTAGGTTTGTACGGTAAAACTGGCGGCGGAAAAATAGAAGAACTTGGGTTACAGGACCGCATTGACATAGTTAATGGTACCTTGGGAAAGGCATACGGAACTCAAGGCGGATATATTGCAGGAGATAGTGTTGTTATCGATGCTATAAGAAGTATTGCAGCCGGTTTTATATTTACAACCAGTATGAGCCCGGTTACTTGTGCTGGTGCAATGGCTGCTGTTAAGTACTTAAAAGAACACAACGAAATACGAGAGCGCCATCAAGAACGTGCTGAAAAACTAAAACAAGAATTAAGAAAAGCTGGTATTCCTGTTATGGATTGTAGCACTACACATATTGTTCCTGTTTTGGTAGGGGAAGCTAAACGTTGTAAACGTATGAGTGACGAACTGCTTAACGAATATGGCATTTACGTGCAGCCTATCAACTATCCTACTGTAGGCGTAGGTACAGAAAGATTACGCTTCGCCCCAACACCTTACCACGATGATGGAATGATTGAAGATTTAGTTAACGCACTTAAAACTATATTCAGTAAAGACTTATAAGCTGTGTAACACCAAACACCAGTGCTGCTCTTGTTTGTTGGTCAGTAGCTTCTTGATCTAGCTTGTCAGTGGCAATCAAATCTTCTAAAATTTCTTTGGCTTCGCTTGGACTTAATTGTCCGGCGCCTACCGCTTCATGAACTTGTAGTGCATATCGAGCACGCTCTGCTGCCCATGGTTCACCTGCGTTTGTAATTTCAAATAAGTTCATTAGAATCTCCCTTGTACTGATCCGGCTAAGATATCAGCTTGTTGTTGTATAATTTTCTTTTTAATTTCACAGTACAACGGACTTACTGGCGCGATCTTTAAACGCTCTTGGTATTCTTGTATAGTTTTATCCATTGTGCCAGTTAGTTTAGCAATGTCCCTAGTTGGTTTGCTCTTAGCATAGATATTAAACCATTCTACACTCTTGGCTAATTCATTAATCTGTGCTGTTTGATCACCTTTACAATCAAACCTGCGTGTTTGTTGCTGTATGTCTGTAATAACCTTAGCTTGATTAACATCCCATCGACTTGGAATCTTTTCCATTATGCTTGAACAACCTGTTAAACTTAGAAATGCGAATACTAATAATAGTTTTTTCATTTTTTCTTTGCCCTTCCTGCTTTCATGTTAGCCATCCAATGTGCTAACTGTCCTTTACGGCCGCCCTGCTTGGCAACTTTACGTAGTGTACTTACACTTGCTTTAGTAGGAACACCGTGACGTTTGCTATCGCCTTTGTCCTGTGGATTACGTCCGTCTGCAAAATTTTCAAAAGACCTTATTTTATTTTTAACAGCATCGATAACGTTTGCAACAATTCCAACACGTTCGGGATTTTTGTTTTTAGGTCTATCGCTGGCCACAGGTTGTTTAGGTTTATTAGAGACTACGGTTTGTTTTGGTGCGCTACTAACTGCGCTTTGTTTAGATCCGCTTGGGTTATACTTTTGTCTAACTTGATCGGCAACATCTTTGTATGTTCCCATAGTAGCATGTATACCGTCTGTGAGAGGTTTTCCATTCAGATCAATAATAGGAACACTTAATGCCGATCTAATAGCGTTCCTGACCTTGTCTTGATAAGGGCCGCCGTAGTACTGAGCACCTTTGCCACCACGTGCCGGGCCGTTTGGAAATAACAGGAAGATTACAGTTGCACCTTGTGCTTGTACTAGATTAACTGTATTAGCAACGTTGCGAGCAATAACTTCGGGTGACTTTAAAGGGCGTCCTTGATTGTGTGATAACATGGCGTTGGCTGTATCGTTCGCCCCAACGCATACTAAAACTATTGCACCTCTAGGAACATGATTGATGTTGGCTAGTAGGTCTGGGCTGGTGCTGCTTCGGCCACCGATTGCTAGATTTGTCCAACCTCTGCCACCCATTCGAGCAACAGAAACAGCATGACTATCACCTATAGTGTAGTATCCAGTATTTCCAGATTCGGTGATAAATTCCGTTGCTCTCATTATCTGCTTCCAGTCTGCGCCATTGCTCGATTATATCTATCTTCTTTCTCTTTATTACCCATAGCGTAGAGATCCTTTTGAGAAATTGGATCTATTTCCGAAGACCTAGGAGTCCAAGATTTGCTGGTAATTCCTTTTTCCTGTTCGTAATCCAGTTTGCCAGTGCCCATGTCGTAATTGGCAGATGTTTTAACAACCTTGCCAGTTTTATCTTTAGTCTGACTGGTGTTTAACGGGCCTGCGGAATATCGTTGAGTAACATTTCCAGTAGCATGATCAGTTTCCTGATTAAACCCTCCAAACGTTGGGCTAATATATTTTAGTAGCTTTCCATCGGCACTAAACAATCTTACACCAGAGCCATCGCCGATTTCATAAGTGCCGTCAGGGCGTGTTTTCTTCTGTGCGCCGTTACCTAAATCTTCTATATTTTCTTTAACAGTTTTTTTAGTCTTAATCCAGTCATCGGGAATTTTGCCGTGTTTTTTGACAAACAAATCATGTAGTTGTTTTGGAGTTATTTTGTGTCGTTTAGCAATAGTTGTCATCATGTGATCTATCGCATCATAGCTATAAGGATTCTTCAAGTCCTTTTCTAGATCCTTGACAGCATCCTCTCTAAGTATTTCAACTATTTTCATATTCGTCCTCAATTGGTGGATAAGGTAAACCAACCATGCCGCAGCCTAGTCTAGCTAGACCTTCAATTATATCTTCAAACAGGACTGTAAGGATTTCTCGGGCGGTCATATCCATTATCCTCAGGGTACACTGGGTACTCGTTGTTTCGCTCGCCCATTATTAGCACCAACTTTGTTTTGCTTCACCAAAATATTCACGAGCAAAACCGTTGCGAATTAATTCGGCACGTAGACTGACTCCGTTCAGAATGATATCTCCCAGTACACGGCCACCAAACTTATCCCATCCATAGAGAACGACTTGGTGTTTCTGTGTAGTTGCAACTGCATTCTTGGTAAACGCAGTTGCGGCTTGGCCTCGCTGATCTTCGCTAGGGCACTGGGCACGGAATCCTTTTTCTGGTGTGTCAACTCCGTAGACTCTGACAGCCAATTCTGGTTTGAGCGGTGCTGGGAGAAAGGGCGCCGCTATGACTACAGTATCGCCGTCATTTATACGGACAATCTTAGCGTCATAGGTTACCCCCTGTGGTGTTTTCTGTGCTAGTGCCATTGTTGGCACTAGCAATAAAAGTGTTAGAAACTTTTTCATTATGAATCCTGTATTAACAGCTAATATTTATCGTTGTGTTTAAAGATCTTTAGATAAAAAAGCCCACCGAAGTGGGCTTGATATTAGATAGATAACGCTATTAACCGTCTGTGTCGCTGTCGCCAATCTGACCAATTAACACATTAACAGTTGCGCCGCCAAGGGCCGCACGTACCGCTGTCTGTAATTTAGTAATAGTACTGCCCTCGTTTAGAAAACTAGTACCGTCATCGTAGGGAATACTTGAATCTCTACACATTATAGTTAAACGATAACTGTCACTAGTACAGCCTACTTCATAGACTTCACAGTACTGTTGTACAGCCTGTACTGCTAGGAATACATCGCCCTGTGTTTGATAGTCGCTGGTGATAAGATAGTTGTCGTTGTTGGTATCGCCTATTGCCCATGAGTCTTCACCGCTGGGCAGAGTCTGTCCGTTGGTGTTTAAAATCACTGGTGTAATCTTTGGTGTTCCAAATTCTGAACTTGGTTTAATCCTTTTAGTGTTCTGGCCTAGTGTCGAACTGTATAGATCTGGCATGATAATCTCCTTAATCCTATAAAGTATTTAGCTTAAAAACTATTATTAAACCAACCTATTTTACGTCCTTCTGCAATACGTAAATCGTATTCTTCGGGGGTGCTAGGAAAACGCCAGGCCCATATAGCCACTAGAGCCATAAAGATACCGGTATAGATAATGCCTCTAGCAGGAACACCGCTAGTAAACATTAGAATTAAGCTAACACTCATGCTAGCTAACATAAAGAACTTCAACTTCAAAGGAAATACACGTTTATGATTCCAGTTGTTGATAAATGGGCCAAAGGTCTTGTGATTCATAATCCAGGCATGCATCTTAGGACTAGACTTTGCAAAACAATAGGCAGCAAAAACAACAAAAGGACTATATGGCAGTCCTGGAGTAATTACACCAATGTAGGCCATTCCAAGGCTGGCGAAACCTAAAATTTTCCAAAAAAAGTTTTTCATTACATCCCCCAACTATTTTCACTTTTCTTTGCTAACAAATCAAATCCGTTCTTACATATACTGTAGGGACAGACTTTAGGCTTTGTGTCCATAGTTATTGGGCTTTCGAATACGTTCCCCAAACTTCCATGAGCATGACACCAACCTCTGTAAGCATAGCCAAAATAATCAATTACGATTTGATCGACTCCAGCCCAACACAGATGCCCTTTGTAGTTATTATATAGTCGTTTCTCAACCCATTGTATTTGTATTTCGACAGGTTCTTCTTTTGGCGGGTGAATATTATTAACAGTTGTATAGTAATCCCACTGCTCTTTGTTGTAGTCAAAAAACTTGTTATTGCCGCGCTCGTGATTGGCATAAAGAGCCTTAAATTGTATAGGCTCTTGCCTGAACAGTTCGTACATTTCCACAGCATCTTGCCAGCGTGACTGCTTTGGGTGTGCGTTTATTACTATTGAATATTCGATGCCGCTAGACTTTACGATAGATACTACCTTTTTAAAGTGCTCCGGGTCACAGTATTCTGGATGGTATGCAATAAAGACACCTACAAGATTGTTTACTGCCCTAGACCACCATTCAAGACTCTGACTTGCATTAGTGGTTAGAACATACCTAAATCGTCCGCTAGGTGCGGCTATAGCATCTCTCACTGGGTGGCAATTTGTAGGTTCGCCGCCCTGGAACTCGATTATAATCAAGTCGTGGCTAACCGATTCCGATAAGTTTTGTATCGCTGTTTGGAACTTCTCTTGGGACAGGAAAGGATTACTGCCATCGTGATAGTTGTGATGGCAGTAATCGCATTTGTAATCACATTGATTACCTATTTGCCATTGTACAGCCAGCTTAGTTAGACTAGGAACTGTAGCCACTCGTCGTACCGGACTTGTAGGCCTAGTTGTTTTCGCTTACTAACTAATTCAAAATAATCTGGCTTGTATGGCTTAAACTTAGGCCGTATTTTCTTGTTGTTGCCTTTGCCTGCATTGCAAGGGCCACAAGCCGTAACACAGTTTTCAAAAGTAGTTTTGCCGCCATGACTTGTAGGTAGTACATGATCAAGGGTACAATCTTTCTTTTGAAGATTTTCGTTACAATACGCACAATGGTAGTTGTCTCGTAAGAATACGTTAGACTTACTGAATCTAACAGTAGTCTTTGGCTTCATGTATTCTCGTAGCATCATAACGCTAGGGACTTGTGTTTCCCACTTGGCTGAATGGACAACCCAGCCGTCGTGGTACAACAGTACATCGGCTTTATCCAAGACCATGTACTTGATGGCATCTTCCCACGTTAATGTACTGAGTGGCATGTAACTTACAGGCATGCCGTCTGCATTTAGCAGTAGAGTAGCTGACACTTTGAACCTCTTTTAGTTGTGTTTACAGACCCAACCATTGGAAAGTGTATAGTATACACTCAATATATACTTATGTCAATTGTTAAGCAAGGAAATTTTGAGCGAATTCCAAACCAGATTTATCCAAACTAGAAGTCCATTGATCGTTTTGATCCGTTTCGAAAACTGATTCAACATTGGCTTTGGCTAAACACCATGCTGTTTCCAATTTCCAAGGATGGTCACCTTTGATTTCGCCTTCTAATTGGCCGGCGCCCCAGCCGCACAGACCCAACATCAAACGCCAATGTTTTGGTAAATCGCCCATAGCTATTCTTGGTAGGATTTCTTCGGAACTACTCAGAGATAATTCGTCATTAATCTTAATCATGTTCTTGCTGGTCCAGTCGTTGCTATGTAAAAAGGTCAGGCTTTTAACGTTAACAGGACCACCGAGATAGACAAAACCTGGTATGTCTATTTTAAATCCAAGCTGTTCGCCAAACTCAGTTAAGGTCATCTGGCTACGCTTGTTTAGAACAAATCCAACGCTGCCGTGCGGATAGTTCTCTGTAACTAGAATTACAGTCTTTTGCCAGAAATTGCCTTTTACTGCTGGCGGAGCAATTAATAATTTTCCTACTAAACTCATGGAAATATTTATTAGACGTATTGTGTAGCAGTAGCGGCTCTGGCTATTGCTTGTCTATTTGTATTTTGTGGTCTTTCAAAATAAGTAGTAAACCATTTAGAAGCTTCTTGAGGAGATCTAAAATTTAGTTTAGCGTACTGCTGTCCTTCAGGTTCTGAAAGCGCAAAGTCTACCTGACCTTGCCAGTTGGTTCTCCAGTCGGGTACAGCCTTTTCTAGTGCATTGGCTCTTCCTGCTCTGTGCTGAAAGAAGCCTATACTTCTAGCACCTAGGTCGTTTGGATTATAGGCAGCAGAGTTAAATCCAGATTCTGCTTTGATATTTGTTAGCATACCTGCGGCGTGATTCTTGCTCAGCCCTTTTGATAGAATGTAGTTTTTAATACTACCGGGGGAAACAATATTTCTTGTAACTTTTGATTTGTTAGTGCTTGGTTCTGACCTAGACTTTGCTGTAGAAATATCTTGTCTAGGACGAGTTTGTTTAACACTCTTGCTACTGGGTTGGGTCGCGCCTTTGACTTCTGGTTTTTCCCAGGTCGTTCCTTTTAGGAGGTCTCTTTTTAACCCTGGATCGATATTGAATCCTTTTACAATATCCTGCATGACCTTTTCTGGATCTAAGAATTCTTTTAATCTCATTTTTGCGACTTCCTTGTGCCATAATCGGGCAAAGGCCCGCCGTATTTTCTGCCTTTAATTCTTTTTCCGCCTACTGTAACTCTTACCTTTCTATTGCCAGCAGTAATTAAATGGCTCTTTTCTCCGTCGCGGGCACGTAATCCTTGACTTTTGCAGCTGGCTAATTGACTAGCACCTAGCTCTTTATCAGGTTTACTACTAGTGCAAAGGGCTCGACTGGCTTTGCCTTCTTCGGATATGATTTCGTGGATCTTCATAATTTATATTTATCAAGCCAATCTTCTAAACTAATCCACTGTTGCGGCCCTAAAGTAGCTTCTAATTTAGTTATATCTGCACAAGTATAGGTTTGATAGCTAGATTTAAGTATTTCAGGCATAGGAACTTTTTCTTGCCTAGGATTTATCAAGTCAGCAATCCGTTGAAAACTAGTTGCAGTTCCTGTTCCTACATTCCAAACACCCGACTCTCGTACACGTTTTAAAAACTCAACATGTATACGACAAACGTCTTCTACTGCTATGAAATCACGCAGATAGTTCTCGCTATTTTCAAATATCCTAATTGGGTCTTGATTTCTAAATTGTGTTACTGGGCTTGCTTGCGAACCTTTGTGTCCTTCGTGATTTCCGTAGACATTGAAATAACGAAACCCTTGCACCACGTTGCCGCCTTGATGCATTCTATGATACCTTTCGCACATATACTTACTCCAGGCATAAGGAGTTCTAGGATCTAAAGGTGCAGTTTCTCTAAAGTCGCTACCCATACCGTATAAACTAGCACTACTAGAATATTGCATGTTAATACCAAAACGCTTACAGTTGTCAAAAAGCTGCTTGGTGAAGTCATAGTTTTGAGACATAATTTTATCTAGGTCTCTTTCAGTAGTACTACTAATACCTCCTATGTGTATTACCCAGTCTTGATCAAGCAATCCTGGAAAGACATCATTCCAATCATAGGTACTAATTTCCCAGTCAGTATTATCTTCAATGTACTTTACTAGATTTTTCCCTATAAATCCTTTGTGCCCTGTAATTAAAACCCGCATGTTATTTCCTCTTGAGTAGGAGCATAAACTCCCAAGTGTTGCACAGTGACCGCACTCGCCTGCACAGCAAAATTAATTGACTTAGTAATACTCTTTGTCTTTAGATATTCAACAGTTAATGCTGCCAAGAATGTATCGCCAGCACCTGTAACATCTACAACTTCTACTTTGGGTGCCGGGCAATGATAATGGTGGTGTAACACACTGGCACCTTTGGCTCCTCTAGTGACAATAAGTCCGCTGCATTCGCTTTTAATCTTACCGTATTCTAGTTCGTTGATTTTAACCCATGCACCTTGCAATCTATCTATGTCAGTCTTCTTAGTATCAATGAACACAGGGAACTTAATGCCGGACTCTGACTGTTGTATAATCTCTTCCATTAGTTCATATGTTACTGTGCCTTTGGCATAATCGCTAATGACTACCGCATCATATGGAGGCAATGCTGTGACTATTTCTAGTGGATAAGACTTAGCATCTTCATCTATACGTGCTATTTGTTGTTTGCTACGCGAATCTATTAGACGTGTTTTTGTTGAACGCTTTCCGTATAGCAAGTTAACCTTACAGCCCAATGCTTCTAAGTTTCTAGCAACATTACCTGCCATGCCTTCGCGCTCTTCTTTGTGTGTAGGTACGAAAACAGGCACAGGTGCTTCAGGACTTAGTCTGTCTATCGTGCCATATTGGTAAATGTCTAAGCAGGCATCACCTATTACTAATACGTTGAATTGTGTTTGTTGTTGAGTAGTCTCCGACTCTGTCATAATAAATTACCTGTTTACAATATTGCCCTGCTGTAGAGCCTTTGTCGTGTTTCCAGTCGCTGCCTTTAACATAGACATCTGGTTTGTATTCTTTCATGATGTTAATCAATTCTTCTGTGCTGTCAAATAACATTACAATATCTACATCCCGTAAACTAGAAAGCATTAATTTGCGATCATCTTGTGTATTAATAGGGCGACTAGGACCTTTTAATTCCGATACTCTTCTATCTGTATCAATAGCAACTAGTAACTGATCTCCGCGCTGCCGAGCAAATCTTAATAAATCTAAATGTCCTCTGTGCAATATATCAAAAGTACCATTCACCATTACACGTTTCATCGTTGGCTATCTCCTGGAGCAACTCGGTAATTATCTTCTACACTATCAGGTGTACTAACTTCTACAATAACACCTTCTTCTAGACATTCTAATTGGTGAGGTAGCAATGGAGGGTTGTGCCAGACATCACCTTCGTTCAGTTCTTTAGTATGACGACTAGCATCCTTTGTGTCAATATAATGAACAAGAAACTTTCCGTGTAGCACACACCATGTTTCATCTTTTTCGCTGTGGAAGTGCATACTAAATTTAGCATTGGACTTGAAATACATCATCTTGCCACAATACTTGTCATTAGTCGCAAAGATGTATTCACCTCCCCATCCTTTTTCTACTATGCCTTCTAATCTTGTCATTGGTTCAACCATTCAAATACATTTAACCATTGTCGTTTGCCAATAGTTTCTTTTAACTTTGTTAAATCTGCACAGGTACGAATACGCATGCGATCCTTTTCTTCTTCAGGTACAGGTATGAACTCTAACTCTGCACCTTCTTGTTCTGCTATTTCTTCTGCAATGTCTAAGAAGCTGTGCGGTAATCCACTGCCCACGTTCCAAATACCGCTACCCTTTACTGTTTTAATAAAGTCGATGTGCAGTTTACAAACATCCCCTACCCAAGTCCAATCTCTGTGGACATGCTCGGCTGTGTCCCAGACTGTGATTTTTCCTTCTTTGCGAGCCTGCTGTCTCCATTTATGTATAGCATTGGCCCTATGTCCTCTGAGATGCATCCACTTACCGTACACATTAAAATATCTAAATCCTTGTACATAGATATTTAAAGGTTGCTCAAAAACCCAACGATCAAATAGATACTTGCTCCAAGCATAAGGCGTTTGAGGCCTGCAAGGTGCGTATTCACTAAAATCTTTAGTATTTCCGTATACACTACTGCTACTGGCATATTGTAAATGTACCCCTTCTCTGTTACAAGCCTCAAATAATTTTTGGCTAAAATCTAAATTTTGGACTAGTATTTTCTCTACATCATAGTCCGTCATATCAGCAACAGCACCAAGATGTACTACCCAATCGTATTCTCTTACATCGGGAAAGTCGTCAGGATCCCACTCCCAGCCATCTATTTCCCAATCTGGTTCTTGGTGCATCCAAGTTGTCATATTTCGGCCAATAAAGCCTTCGTGTCCAGTTACTAGAATTCTCATGATTTTTCTCGATATTATAGTGTAACGAATTTACTACAGGTAGTCAAAAGATTTGACAACCTATCCAATTTGTTATACAATAAGGTATTGTCAACTCATCATAGGCCCAAAAATGCAGGCTTACAAAGAAATTACTAAATGGCAGGATGGTGTTCCTAACCATACTTATCTTCTTGACGGAAGTAAGATGGTAGCTTATATCAAACACGGAACTCGTACTCCTTATTACTTTAAGAAACCGATTACAATCGATAAACGCGGACGTAAGTTTGAAGAACTTAAAAAGAATCCGTTTAAAGTTGAAGTTAAAAGTGAATTAATCGAAGTGCAAGGATCTAAAGGCAACAAATATTTTGTTGATCCTGAAACCAAAACTTGTACCTGCCCAGGATTTACTTTCCGGGGTGCTTGCAAACATGTTACTGAGGTACTGAATGATGCGTGATTTTAAAAAATTACTTGTAGGAACAGTTGTTGCGTTATCTGCAACATTGTCAATTGCTAGTGACATCCCGGAAGATAAACTTTCTTATTCGGTTTATAAAGCCAATCGGTTTTCTAATAAGCCGGCTCCTACCGTCTTACTTGCCCATACCTGTAGCGGTATACATTATGGGCAAACTGAAAAGATGGTTCGTCACTTACGATCTATTGGCTACAATTCAGTTGTAGTTGATAGTTTCGGCCCGAGAGGTTATAAATCTATATGCCAAAATGGAAACTTAGTTAATCCGGCAGAGCGTATGAAAGAAATGGTAGACATTGCCAAAATTGTCAAACAATCGCCCTGGCATTCTGGATCAGTAAACTTTATTGGTTGGAGCCACGGAGGAACTACCGCCCTTTATCTGGCTGCGCAAGATAAACATCCGTTTAGTGCTTTAATTGCAATCTATCCATTCTGTGGACCAATGTTATTTTCTCTCAACGAAGTTAAACATAAAGTATTGACTATTAATAGTCAAGGTGACAATTGGTACGGGGGTGCAAAGGACTGCGAAAACATCAAAGGCATAACCAATCAATATATTTCTAAAACTGCAACTCATGCGTGGGATATTCCGCTTCCTGATAGAACCTTTATGGGGCACTTTTTATCTTACGACAAGGAAGCAGACAATGCCACTATGGAAGCTATCAAGAAACATTTTGGAGTTGAAGAATGATTGAAACTATTTTCCTCATCGTAGTGTTTGTCGTCATTGGTGTAAACGTTGCAACTACTGTATCGCCTAGATTTCGCCGCTGGCTTTATAGCAAGGAAAAACAATGAACGAACGAATTAACCAACTTGCCAACGAGGCTGGACTGCAACCGTTTGAAGATTGCGGTCCGAAGTATGTGTATAAAATGGAAAAGTTCGCCGAGTTGATTGTGAAAGAATGTTGTGAAGTATTAGAACAAACAGAAGACGCACTGGATAGACAAAAGTGGCCAACACCTCGAGGCTGTGTAGAATATATTAAAGACCATTTCGGAGTTGAATGATGAACGAGCGAATTAATGAACTGCTCATTGAGGCTCATAAACAAACCAATGGTGGTATCTATAACGGTCATCTTTCTGAATGGACAGAAAAGTTCGCCGAGTTGATTGTCAAGGAATGTGCCCAGATTGCTGTGTTCAAAGATAGCGGTACAGTCGCAACTGCTGATGTGGCCGGACATATGGCAGCAGGTAGATCCATAGCGGCTAGATTGATTAAGGAACATTTCGGAATTGAATGATGTCTTATCAAAGAGGACGTGATCAATGTCTAATAAATATCCCACCACTTACTTTATTTTAAAGAATTTATCATGAGCCTAGTTTTTTTCAAAGCCGCAGATCCGCAAACACCATTTGCGCCAAATTTTAGCATACCAATATATGTTGCTGACAACATAGATAAGAGACTAGTTGGGTTTGCTATGCAGTATATTAGAGAGATAGAAAGAGATTTCATTAAAAAAGAAAAACTCTTATCCGAAGTTCCTAAAAGTTATTTAGACCCGTTAGAGTATACACAGCATTGGAAACAGCACAATCTTATAGATGACACGCCAATGGACAGCGATCCGGCAGATTTTAAAAGATTTCCAAGAAACCAAACTACTGAAAGATTATTTCAATCAATACGTCTTCATTACTTGCAGTACTTAGAACTTCTAGGTTATCAGAGAAGAAAAGTTTACATACATTCTTGGGCAAATGTTTTAAGAAAAGGCGAGTATATTTCTACCCATACACACGGACAAGACTGTCATGCTTATCTAGCAGGAACAGTTTACGTCACTGACTCTAATGCTAACTTTATTATAGAAAAAGAAAGTAACCAAATAAAAATCGGAACTAAAACCGGAAGGATTGCCTTTTGGCCTAGCTGTCTTTCCCACCATACAGAAACACACGAAAAGGATCACGAACGAATTACTATTGCATTTGATATTGTTGTTCCCGAAACTAAAGAACTACAGCCGCACCGTCCTTATAGACTTTTAGACGACCCAGATACAATGCCAGGATTATACGAATGAACATTTACTTAGACATGGATGATGTAGTAGCCGATTGGATGGGCTATGCAAGAGAATACTTAAGAACAGAATGGAAAGAAGGCGAGATGGTTCCAGATCATCAGTGGCGCCGTCTTAAAGATGACCAACGAATGTATCGTAATTTACCTTTGAAAGAAGGTGCTACTGAACTGGTTGATTGGTGCAGACAATACAGCAAAAAAACCGGATGCGGACTTTATTTTTTAACTGCGGTGCCACATGGTAATGATATGCCGTGGTCTTTCCAAGATAAAGTGTTTTGGGCACAGGAACATTTCCCTGACATTCCGGTATTTTTTGGGCCATATAGTCATGACAAATGGGTGCGGTGTAAGAGCCCGGATGACATTTTAATCGACGATCGCCGTAGTAACAATGATGAATGGAAGAGACAAGGCGGCCGCGCCTTCTTGTATAAAAATTGGCCAGAGTGTAAACTGTGGCTAGAAGCACACTTAGGTTCGTTATGATAATTAAAAAATTAGATAGACGACATACAGGTTATGGCACTTATAAATTCCTTATAGAATTTAGCCAGCGTAGCGAGTTTGAAAAGTTTTTCGAAGCACGTAATTGGTGTTGGGAAACCTGGGGACCTGGAGTTGAAGTCGAATATCAACGCAAGCTAAATCACGAAATACCTTGGGCTTGGCAAAACAACGAATGGAATTTAAGAATATATTTGGCTACAGATAAAGAAGCCAACTGGTGGAAACTAAAATGGGGATGTTAAATGATTAAAAATCTTACAGGCGGATTTGGTATTACGATATCTGGCTCAATGAGTTCGGATCCTTATATCAGTCCAGGTAGCGTTGGCGCAGGGCAGATGCGTTGGAATCCAAATATGAACTGCATAGAAGTTAACGACGGTAACATGTGGAAGTCATTCACTTGGAGTTATCCAACTATTGAGCTAGATCATAATGCCAAAGCAGTTATGAATTGGGCTATGCAAAAGATGCAGGAAGACAGTCTAAGACAACAACGCATAAAAGATAATCCTGCACTACAAAAGGCATATGAAGCTATCAAACGTGCAGAAGCTAATTTTGATATCTTAGATAAAATTGCAGGCAAATGTGAAGTTTGTGAACAAGTACAATCCAGTCAATGAAATTGAAGTTTCTCCTGATATAAAAGAGTACTTAGATAAGTTCTATTGTATTGTTAGTATCAAGGAAGAGTATAGTCACGGATCAAAACTAATTGAATTAAACAGTTGGTGCTACAAATACTTAGGAACAAAGTTCCGTGATTGGTTTTTGATTTTAGGGGGTGTTCGGAGTTCAAACTCCAAACTGTTAATTAAAAACCCAAAACGAGCTACACTTTTCTTTTTACAATATGGAGATGCAATAGATGCTACACTTAAACTTCCAAATAAACAATCCGTTCAGTGATCGGTTTAAAAATATAAAGTGTTGGTCGGGCGCAACACCTTTTAAGAACAAATTCTGGGAAATTCAATTAATGTCTACAACGGACTTGATTTGTTTCAAGTTTTCGTGTACAATTAGAACTGACCATGCCGGACTCAATTTAGAATTGGGTCTTTTTGGTTATAACATTGATTTTAATTTTTACGATAATAGACATTGGGACTATATCAACGGACGATGGGAAATTTACCATGACAAAGAAGATATACTATGAAAAAGTTGGAAGAAAGTACGTGCCCGTTTCAGAATATGATAGCGACTATTTGGACAGTTTTCCAAAGGGCAATCATTTGGTTATGGTTTATCCCGGAGGTAGCAGTCGTAGGTACAATATTGATCCTGCTCTTGCTCCTATGATTGCCGCAGGTCGTGTTGCCGAAGATGCTATCAGTAAACACATTATGGAAAAGAGCGCAATGCGTGTACCTGCACAAGAAAAACCCCTTACAGTAGAACAACGTCAGGCATGGGAGGCACTTGCTAAGGCCTTTGGTAAAGAACGATTTTCTCTGGAATACTGCTCATACAGAGAAGCCGCGGAGGAAGGTGTAAAGGCAATGCAGGTAGAAGCAGACAAATTACTCTCAAACCCTGTTGTTCGCAAAGCATATGAACGTTTTTTACTTGTATGTGAACTAACAAAAGATCACACAAAGGAACTTGCCTAAATGGAACACGTTAAAGTTGGCATGTTTAATTTGCCTGGACTCAAATTTGAGAAAGGGCAGATTCCTACAGAGCTACAAGAAGAAATGTCTGTATGGGCTAAAGAGAATCGTTGTGGATATGCTATGAACGAGTGGTTGTGGAGTTTTAAAACAGAAGCACAGAGAGACTGGTTTATTCTTCGTTGGACCGATAGCATACCAAAACCCGAAAAGGATGAAAGTGCATAATTGGCAAAAAGACCTGTGGGCGGCATGCTCAGGTATTGAACCAAAAGAATTAAAGATTACTATGAGTGGAAGAAATGTAGGTAAGAGCCACTGGACCAATGTAGCTATAAAACGTCTTTTGGACGATTTGCAAAGTCGCCCTATAGAGGAACTTGTATTGACAGAAAGGCTGTATTCCGGCGCACATTTCTATACCGTAGAACCTATAGGTGGCAATTGGTTAGACATGGAAACATGGTGTATTAAAACATTTGGTTCGTCTACTGATGTTTGGGATTTCAAAATGGACGGTGTTGGCAGATGGTATTGCAATGATCGTAAGTTTTGGTTTAGAGATATTAAAGACCGAGACTGGTTTATATTAAGGTGGTCGGTATAATGGAATATACTGTTATCACCAATGGTTGTGATTGCTATCCATGGCACGAAGTATTTGCATGGCTACCAACAAAAACTATTAGCGGTAAAGTAGTTTGGGGTAAACGACTATACAAACGTAAAGTTTGGATTGTATGGGGCAATGGGTTCCATATAGAGCCAGAAACACAATATGCAACTGCATTTGATTTATTAACTTATGAAGAAAAAACGTCTACTAACTGATCGCTCCGGAGACTTACTAGAAGAAATAATGGAGGCCAAGGTTAAAGAACTAGCCGACCAAGTAGACGCGGATATCCTAAGAGGAATGTTAGCAGAACTAGGATGGCATGAGATTATACTCAATCCAATGACTTGGGAAGAAGGATATTCTATAGACGAATGGGTCGAGGGTAACATTAAAGGAAGTATGTGGACACACGGACTTGTATGGATGTTTGAAGAAGATAAGGATGCTAACTGGTTTAAACTACGATGGCTATCATAGTTGATCTTAAATATAAAGGTCCTAACGAAGTAATGGATATCGTTAGAGAGTTAAGGGCTCAAGGATTGGTACAAGGCAAGGACTTTGACTTTGCCTATAATCCTCCCGAAGAAGATTGGATGAATGGCACACAGATAGCACGTTTTACAAGGTTTACTTTTTATGAGGAAAAATGGGGTACTTGGTTTACTCTTAAGTGGTCATAATGCAAATAGTTCCTATGATAGATATATTAGATCAATTACAAAAAGCTTCTATTTTTGTAAGAGAGAAGTATAATATCTCCAATGATACTGTTGTTACACCAGAATTTGAAAGAGAGTTTGGTGTAAAAATAATTTACGACAGTATGTTCATGGGCGGTAGCGTAGTATTCAAAAGCGAATCACATTATGACTTATTTTTGCTGAGGTGGTCGTGAATAATTTTTGTGTTTTTGGCGACAGCTATGCCTATCGAAACGATAGCAATCCAAATACTTGGATACCTATTGTTGCCAAAACATTTAATCACGATTCAAAAATTGTAGCAGTTCCTGGTTCTGGACAAGATTGGGCATTTGGACAGATCTATCATTACAGACATGTAATAAGTTCTAAAGATAAGGTAGTTGTTATACTATCCGAACCTGGCAGACGTTGGTTATTTAAAGACAGGCCCGATCATTCAAACATCTATGTTGCCAATTACAAAGATGTGCTAACTAATGAACAATCTCGCGTGTTAGAGTCTTACATAAAATATGTACAAGACGACAATTTAGATAACCTAGCTATGATTAATAGACTAGGATGGTTAGATAGTCTAGTTGCCAGATGCTGGTGGCACAAGCCTTTAATTATCCGAGCATTTGATATGCATATTGATGAACACGAATATCCAAACTTAACCTTTGCCCGAGGCGCATTGTCTACAATCAGTAAAGGAGAAGTTGTAGGAGATTATCAATCAGTTATTCAGGGCAAGGACTTTAGATATAATCATCTTTGTTTATCAAACCATACTGTACTAGCTAGGAAAATTGTAGATTATTTTACATCCGGGTATCCGCCAGACTTGACTACAGAGTTTAAAACTAATATACTGACTAAAGACTTCTATAAAGATCATCAGTTTATATCCGATGAGCTTTACCCTGAAGCTGTAAATAGATGGATATCCAATGTACAATTACCGATATGATTATAGTTCAAACAGTAATATAAAAACTACTGTTGACGAAGCCGTAGCAGACTTCCTTAGACGCTACGAATCAACGGCCGAATTGAGTAGACACAAACGGTATGCTCGTCGTATACCCATTAGGTATAATGAATGGTTAAAGGATGGTGGTCCTATTCCTTTTGATCAGGCTGTGGAACGAGAACCTATGGTAGAAATCAATATGCCTCAGGAACGTTTTAGGGACCTAGTTGAAAAAGAACGTTGGTATGGCAAACTAGAACAGGAAGCCGAATACTATAAACATAGGTATCTCGAAGCGGTTGAGGACGATAAGATTCGACACCAGAATCCTACTGTACAAAAGGCATGGGAAAAATATAAAATGCTTCTAGAGATGGCGAGATAATTATTGTATGATTACCGTACAATGGATGCCCGTTTTTACAGAACAACTAAGTTATGATCCTAACATAACTTATTTTGAACCCGAACCTGCTTTTCGATATCTCACCAGCCAGCGAGATCGTACAGATTTCCTACGTTGTCCTGGCCTTAGCAATTATCTAAAGAACACATTTATCATTCGAAGTCCCTACGACTTTAATCTTACAGTTACCAAAGAATGGGATGTGCAGTCCGATAGATTTGGACAGACATTTTTTAATGAGAATGTCAGTGTCAGAAATCCGCAGACACACAAGGATCCATTAATCATACAGACATTTCCTAAGTACTTGTTTATTACAGACTATAAGAAGCCTGTGTCAGTCAGTGTTATTCCTTGGATGTTTAAGGCCAACCCTTATGGCATTGTACCTGGCAGCTTTGATATTACACAATGGATACGCCCTGTTAATTTGGCCATGGAAGTATATCAACCTGGTGTTATAGAATTCCGTCGTGGTGAACCCTTGTATGCTGTCCGATTTGAAACAGACGATACAGTTCGATTAGACAGAGGGGAGTTTACTGAAGATATCAAACAGACTATGGCCAGTTGTTTGAATGTACAGAACTATGCGCCTGGTATGAATTTAAAAACACTATACGGTGTAGGTAAACATTATATTAATCTAATGAAACGAAAGATATTCAATGTCAGTTAAAGTAAATCAGGTCGAGCAAGGATTAATGGCTGCTGGGTTGAAGCCTAGACAAGGACAGAAATACATAATTGTCGATGATCATGTAAGACAACGGCACTTGGTGCATAAATTACGTTTGGGAGATGTAGAAGACCCTGATATCTATGCGGCGGCACCGATTTGGGATTGGCAACAAACCGAACACGGCAAATGGGTAATGGAAAACGGTTTTGATCCAACATATTCTATTACACCAGAATACCAAACATATGGATACCTTGTTGCAATTCACGCACACTTTACACCAAAACAATGGACAGAATACCTATTTAGGTTTGACTTGCCTAATTAATCCTGCTATAATAGCTACAAGACCTACTTTAAGGAGACTTTGTGGCTATTTGGAAAATTACTAACCTACACAAAAAGAGTGCTGTTGAACGTCAATTCTGGACTAAGGACGGCATTACTGTTTACAAAGACGAAGGCTTTCGTTGGGGCACTTGGACTTGCGAAAGCGACGAGCGACCTGATATTGATTTGAATAACCCAGATGGTTACGAATTAATGTCTACCGAGTATGATTGGGAAATGGAAGAAATGAATGACGGCTCTTGGGTCGAATGGCAGTTTCCCAAGGACATGAGCGAAGAAGAACAGGAACGCATTCAAGCTCTCTGGGAAGAAGATTGGTATGAGGGCATGGAAGGTGACGGTTGGACCAATGATGAAACCGAACACTGGATCTATGGGCCTATCCAGTTGACTAACGAAGATACTGGTGAAGAGTTCACAGGAGAAGATTAATGGAACGACTGTATCGTATTACTCCTCTTGAAAAGAAAAACGTCGAATACTTTGTTGACGTATTTGAACGCATGCCTGACGGCACTATTCGCGGATTTGACGTAACAGAAGTATGGCGTTGGGGCTACGGTTTCCGTCCCGAAGACGAACCTGTTTACCAATTTGAAGTAGGTGACAACGGTGTTCACTGCCGGCCTGAAGTGGGTTGGGGTTGTGAACTAGACGATCTTATTTCAGTCTACGTAAATTTCAGCGACGGGTTTACCGAAGAAGAAAAGACTGAGATTGAAGCCATACTTCGTGGTGAACAAGAAGATGAAGAAGGTCGTTGGGGCACAGCATGGCTCTATGACGGCGACCATAATTGGGAAATCGAAGACGACCATGTACGCATAGTTGGTCCCGTTAAAATCGATCTAGTTGATAGCGATGGCTACGGTGACGATGCTATTTTAGAAGAAAATGTGGAGCCAGAACAATGAAATGGTTTGATCGTTGGTTTTATCGGCAGGCCAAAAAGGCCTGGGACAATAAAGATGAATTTGAACCGGAAGGCTACATTAATCTTCCAAAGGAGAGACGTATGAACGGAATGGTTGGCGCACAGACCTTAAGCAAAGCTTCGCCCGAAGGCGAGGATCGTATTTCATTTGAACTTACCAGTGCAGTTGGCGGGCGTATTCTTAATGTTCGTCGTTACGATGAGCGCAAAGACAGACACGATACTGCCACTTATGTTATTCCCAGCGGAGAAGATGTAGGCGCTAGGGTAGCTAAGATTTTGAACTTGGAACTGCTTAAATAAAATAAAAGGATCTATCATGGAAGTTTTGATTTGGGATACTATCATCGTGGGCTTGTGTATTTGGGTCGGATGGCACCTACGTGGCATCATGCTGATACGCAATATTCTACGCAATCCCGATGGCATGATCAAACTGATTAATGAAGTCAAGGCCATTGATCAACGCGATGATACTGCTACAGGTAAAGAAGGTGCTCGTCGTATCCGTGTTGAAAAGCACGGAGAAGAACTCTACCTGTTTGCCGAAGACAATGACGAATTTCTAGCACAGGGTCCTACACTAGAAGTGGCACTAGAACGGATTGAAAAGCGTTTCCCTGGTGACAGCTTTAGAGGCATCATTGCCAAGGAAGATGCAGAGAAATGGGGAATTGTTGCCAAATAAGTTTGCCAATAGTGTTGACCTAGTCTGCACGATTTAGTATACTGTGACTATGTTAGCTAATCACTAACACACTTATATGAGGAAAAACAATATGATTAAGCATTTCAATCCAGAGACCAAGACTTTCAAGTTGTTCAACGCACTTTACAACGGTGAAAGCGTTACGCCAGCACAAGCTGAAAAGCGTTTTGGTATCAAAAACATGTCAGCAGAAGTCAGCAGAATCCGTCAAAACGGTTATGCAGTCTATGCTAACACACGCAAGGCTGGCAACGGTGTTCAGGTTACTGAATACCAAATTGGCAAGCCAAGCCGCAAGTTGATTGCCGCTGGTTACAAGGCAATGAGCTTGGGTCTAGTTTAATATAAACCAGCTCTAAGAAGAACCCAGCAACGCTGGGTTTTTTCTTGATAAGTACGCAATGATTAAAGATAACTACTGCCGAGCAATTTACAAAGGACTGTTTATAGCCCTGGAACCTGATAATCAGGCTAGGCTTGCGGCCTGTTGTATCAACAAGACTGGACCATGGGTCGACCGCATAGACTTTCACAATGATGCTTATCTAAAACAACAAAGAGAAGAATTTGATCAGGGCATTGCTTCGCCTGGCTGTAACTTCTGTTGGGAAAAGGAACGCAGTGGCATACCCAGCCGTAGACAGCGGCAATGTCCGCCTTTGGATCACGGAGATCCCTATCGTGTTGAACTAACCGAATTAAACTATCATGTCAGTCCACTTTGCAATGCCAAGTGCATTACCTGCGACAGCAGTCAAAGTAGCGCCTGGGCCGCAGAAGATGAAAAATTTGGTGAAATCAAAGAAATACATCGCAGTTATAATCGTATACGCAAGAGCGATATAGATGTTTTCGATATTGATTTTAGTCGTTTGGAAATGGTTTATTTTAATGGGGGCGAACCATTCTTAAGCAGTGACATCAACAGAGTGCTGGGCGCCATAAAACAGCAACAGGGTTCACTGGCTGGAGTTACTCTGGGTATAACTACCAACTCCAGTATCATGCCTCGGCCCGAGGATGTAGTCCTATGGAATGAATGCCGTCAGGTCATCATATCCTGTAGTATAGAAGCAGTAGGGCCAGCGTTTGAATACATACGCTATCCTTTAAAATGGGCTGAGGTCTCCTACAACGTGGCCAATTTCCATAAACTGTTTAAAAACGTTAAGATTATTCTCACACCCAACATGGGTGTACACAACGCCTTGGAATATCCCAAGTTGGTAGAATGGTTTGAATCTTTACCTCCAGAAGCCCAGTGTGAACTCAAACCCGGCTTGACCTATGGCGTGCTAAACTTTGGAGCTATCAGTACCGTGACCAAGTACAAAATACTAGACCGTTTGCCCGTGGATCCACGCTATCAAGCACTACGTGACTTTATCACTGGCAGTATCAATGGCGTGACTGACCAGGCCTGGCTGGGTCATTTGGCTCAGATTGATCAGCGTAGAAATTTAAACTGGCGTCAAAGTCTTCAGGGCTTGGCTGAAATTACAGATAAGTAGACTATGAATCAAATAACAGACACCGTAGTAGACATATATCGTTGGGCAGAAAGGGATTATCGTGAATGGCCTTTTAGGTTTTATATTGAAGTCTTTGCTTGGGCTATTAGCATTGGCAATAGTCTTGTTATGGCTCTTACCGTACCTAATCCCCCTCTTATTGTTCTCTATCCTATTTGGATTGTTGGCTGTGCTATGTACGGCTGGGCTAGTTGGACTAGGGGTAGCTTTGGTATGCTGGCCAATTATCTTCTACTGGTTACTATTGATAGCATAGGACTTACACGCATGATCATGGAGCGCCTATGACCTGCCACAGATTTGAACGTAGTCCAGGCTATCTAATTAGACAGCTATCACCACAGGATCTACACCCTATTTGGCGTGCAGTACGCTCAGTAGAAGCCGACTTTGCCAATTCACGCTCCAGTGCAGACTATCTAACAGGCAACATAGAACATCAGTATCAGCTGGAGTGCAGGCCCTATGTAGAGCATCTACTGTCACCTATGGTCAATGAATATGTACAGTCCTTTGGCTATCAGCATAGGCTACAGCACACAGTAGAAGCACAGCGTCTGGCTCTAGCCGAACGTGACCTTTGGGTCAACTTTCAACAGCGTTACGAGTTCAACCCACCGCATCATCACAGTGGCATATTCAGCTTTGTTATTTGGCTACAGATACCCTATCTTGCCCATGTGGAACGCTCACAGGGCCCAGGGCGTCAGGGCTACGAACCCCAAAACGGAGAGTTTGTGTTCTTGTACACAGACAGCCTAGGGCAGATACGTCCTGAACGCCTGCCTGTGGATCAAACCTGGGAAGGTCGTGTGTGCCTATTTCCCAGCGAACTGGTACACTATGTAAACCCCTTTTACTCCAGCCAAGACTATCGCATAACCATTTCGGGAAACTTAAAATATCAATCGGTCAATCATGCAGATAAATGAAATTTACACCAGTCCAGATTTTAGACAATTTAGAATTGTTGAACTACGACTACATCAAGGCGACCCTTGGGTCCTTTACCAAAGCCTAGACAACCAGCGAGTATACTCATGCCGTACAGAAGCCTTTTTATCGCGTTTCTCCTTGTTGTCCAATCACAGCTAACAGGCTGTGCGGGCTATCATGTGGCCAGTGCAGCCTCGTGGGTCACCACAGGTCGTAGCATACCCGACTGGGCTCTTACCAAGACCACTGGTGCAGACTGTAGACTACAGCACCCTTTAGAGGCTAAATACGTCTGCGAACGGCCCGTGGTCTACAACCACTGGGGCATTGACTAAATACTGTAAGGAGACATAATTATGACTATGACTTGGGGAATCGTTGCACGTAGTCGCAGCACTGGCATACAGATTCGTAAACCCTTGGCCCAACCCTTTACAGATCCGGAGTTGGCTCAAGATGCTGCTGAAGCGTGGACCGTGGAACTCAATACTGAAGAGAAATTTGGCCTCACGGACTGGACTGCACGTTATGATGCCGCACAGGGCGGCCCAGGTGAAGACAACATCAATCCTGCCATGGCCACTCATCCAGCACACGCACAGCCCGCAGCCACGCCCGAGGCCAATATGCAGGCCTATCGTGGCGAAAGAATACAGCCCGGCAGCTATACCGGCATGAACGGCAGAATCTAAATGGAATACGTGATACAGGCTCGTAGTGCCAGTCTGGGCTACACTATTAGAGAGCTACAGTTGGAAAGCCCTGCCTGCACACGCAGAGATCTAGCCCAGCAGTTTGCTGAAAGTTTTGCTCGTAGACTACGCGAGCGACGCCACATGGATCGCGATGATTGGCTAGCAGAAGTCACAGAGATCGATCCCCTATATCATGCACGAACAGGCTAAATGTCGGAACAGATCCTTAGATTTGGCTCACAGAAGCCCCTAGAACCCTCAGAGCGCCCACGTTGGCGCATAACCGCCGCACACATCTTGGTCAGTAGTCCGGAGAAGGCACAGCAGATCATAGACTGGCTAGCGGAAACAATCCCAGAAAATCAACACGCTGCCTTTGAAAATCTAGCTGCCATGTACAGCCAATGTGGTTCAAGCCTAAGCCACGGCGTTATAGGCACAGTAGAACCTGGACAGACAGACCGTAGTTTTGAACGGGCACTCTGCACACTACGCCCTGGAGAATGGTATAGACAGCCCGTAGAAACTGCTTGGGGATGGCACGTGGTAGCACGTATCGAATAGCCGCGAAGCGGAGCGCCAGCAAAAAAATAGCGGTAAAAGCCTTAAATATACTAAGGAGGCTGCTATGACACAGAAAGAACGCACTGACTGGATCCTGAATCTCTTGGGACAGATAAACCCCTACAAGCGACAGGAAGCCAATAGAAAGATGGAATTCTACATATACAATATGGGCTATGTCACCAGCTTTCTAGCCAGTAAGATGCAGGAAGATCCCTTTATAGCACGTGAGTTCTTTAACCACGTACAGAGTCAAAGCAAGGAGCGACTACGATGATTGAACGAACACATGAAGTTGCTCGTGTATATCCGGGCTTTACGGAACGACACATCTATAGACAACAGACGAATCCTCAAACACTAAAGACAGAGTATGAACACTTGGTTGTACGCATATATGATCATGAGGCACAACTAAAAGAATACAATCAAGCCAGCACAGTGGATAAGACAGCATGAGACCCCGCTGTGACTAACTGCTATACACAGGTAAGATAATCACTGTACTTGCACAATAACCAAGTTAAAGCAGGGCAGGGTTCTGAATCTATACGCCAAACCCAATAGTGATTGTCCACAAGGATATAACGTCCTATATGCATGTCTATATGGTTTGCACAACAATACCAATAGATTTCATCCATGACAGGATCATCAGATTCACAGGTAACAACTATACGCATACAGTTATTTACTGCCCGGGCTACCGTTAGGAGCGACTAGAAACAACTATATCTATAGCTTACAGTACATAGTATACAGAGACCCCGCTGTGCAGGTCTAGCGTTTTGAGCATATTCAAGTAGATATATGGGGTCGCTTGCTAGGCAAGAACTCCCTGGAGACCCCGCTGTGGGCATCTTGGAGCCTGCGCTATGTCTAGTGTATATATAGAGTTCGAACACACAGGGTGGACTATGAAGGGGGAAATGGTAGGAGGATTGTGGAGGACGGTGCGGGAATAGTGCGGGAAATGGGAGTAACCATTTTAACTATGCCCATTTTGACCTCGACTAGCCTATTCTGCCTACACCGTGGCTGCACCGTGCGGCCAAGGTTCTGAGCCACAATCCAGAAAGTGTTGCACTTTGTCACACTTTTCCACACTTTTCAGCACTTTTCTAATTCTTGGCCTTGCGTATAGACACCACTATGCATGGTGCCATGATCTAGTTTGCACTTTGTCACACCTTATATGATCTATACCCGAGTAAATTCACTCAGACTCTGTATATACACTAGAAGCACGGTCATTAATCCTGGCATTATAATAACAAGAGGACGTCGAACCGTTAAATATGTATATGGACATAAGCAATAATAACATGATAACTCTAGCGCATGTTAGAGTTAAGAACAGTGAAATTAATATATTCATCAGTTACTGCGTTGCCAGTCAGAATGTTCATATATTCAAATATAATAGTCGTGGCTGCGACTATGGAGTATTTGATAATCAGGCGGATGCTTGTGCATTTATAGAAGCACCATTACCAATCCAATAGTGCCCGGGGTTGCTTGGGGCAGGCATAATAAAAAAATACCCAATCAAAATAACTAGTTGGTGCCAACTAACTCTAAAACCAGCAGGCACTCTCCACGTCCATCCCCAGTATGCCTGTTCGAACGCATCAACTCCGCTTTGGGGTTTTCTTATTATGCCACTAGTATACTGTCTTTTGGGCGGCTTGTCAACCAAATTGTAAAGACCCTTCGTTGCGGTAGGGTTCTTGACATTTTGGCTCTTTTGCAGTATAATACAATTTTAAAGGAGCACAGTATGCAAGACGTTATTACTACAAAAGAAAAACTTACTAGTTTAATGTTGCAAATACAAGACCTTATTATGGAGGATTATGAAGATAATGCCGACATACAAGACGCATATAATGCATTAGCTAGTGCTTTTGATTATTATATAGATGAAGAATAATATTATATAATAATGTGCTGTGGCTTTTTCGCCACGGGCGGGTGCGGGCTGTCAAAGACCCTTTGGTTGACTGGGTCTTTGATCTGTGCTATAATTATGGCATAAGTTAAGCGATTGGAGCGATGAATGACTAGACGTACACCCCGCAAGGATTGCAATTATATCATCTACGAAATGGTAGATGAGCTGGGCAATAACTATGTGGGCCTGACCCGTAAGAGCCAGCCAAATACCAATAAGGTTGTGGCTGAGCGTTGGCGTAAGCATAAGAGCCGTGCTCGTAACGAGAACCGCTTGTGGGCGCTCTATGTCTACTTGAAGTCGGGTGGTTTGGACTTGGCGTGGACTCACCGTGTTATCACTGTGATTCGTGGCCGCGCTGAAGCTTATGCTTGGGAGCGCGAGTATGTCAAGGCCCATCGTCCCAGTCTAAACGATCAATACCTGTAAAGACCCTTTGGTTGACACGGGTATTGATTCCTGCTATAATTAAGGCTAGATAAACGAACAAGGAGCGAAACATGTTCAAACTCTTAAGCACCGCAAACCCCAAAATCCAAAAGGGCACTAGCAAGGGCTATCTGTCATTCATTCTGCACCTTGCTCCTGCTGATGTTTCGGGCTATGAGACCTGCCCCAAGCGCACCGCAGGCTGTACTGCCGCTTGCCTTAATACTGCCGGTCGTGGTGGCATGTTCCGTAAGGGTGAGACTACCAATGTGATCCAGCAGGCTCGTATCCGCAAGACTCGTTACTTCTACGAGAATCGCGAGGGCTTTATGGAGGACTTGGTTGGAGACATCATGCGAGCCGTGAACTTTGCACGCCGCAAGGGCTTGAAGCCCGTGTTCCGCTTGAATGGTACTAGTGACTTGGCCTGGGAGAAGTATCCTACTCGCTATGGTGCTAAGAACATCTTTGACCAGTTCCCCACACTACAGTTCTACGACTACACCAAAGTCCTGGGGCGTAAGGTACAGGGCTTGGATAACTACCACTTGACGTTTTCAGCCGCAGACGGCAACCAAAAGGATGTTGAGCGGGCTATTCAGCAGGGCATGAACGTGGCCGTGGTGTTTGACAAGCTCCCCACGGAGTATCTGGGTCGTGAGGTTGTCAATGCAGACGAGGACGACCTGCGCTTCCTGGACCCCAAAGGTGTGGTGCTGGGACTCAAGGCCAAGGGTCGTGCTAAGAAGGACACTTCGGGCTTCGTACGCCGTGTGGTTGACATCCGGCCCGTTTGAGTGTATAATACATTCATAGACACACAAGGAGCGCGAATGAAACAGGACTACACTCTCTATATCTATAAGCGGGACAAGCGATGCCGGGCGGGCGAACGCCTGTTCAGCACTACCGTTTGGCCTTCTATGGATGATGCTGGCATGCGCCGTACAGTGGTAGAGCTCTACCCGCTCTACAAGGCCACAGACGGGTTCCGCATGGAGTTCGTGCCCACTATGAAGACTGTAACCAATTTGATGACGGGCAAGGAGATCCAGATCCCACACGACACTCCACGTGCCTGCGACCCATCAAGTGAACTCTACTGGAGCATGTGATGCTAGATCTAGTCAAGGGCATAGGAGCTCTGTTCCTAATCGTCTTTATCTACTTTTGGGTATGGGTCGTTAGCCTCTTTGCCTAAAGACCCTTCGGTTGACAAGGACTTTGAATTCTGCTATACTATAGGCTAAGTTAAACAAACAGGAGCGAACTATGGATGTGAAACAAGTCAACTCTGCCATCATGTTTGGCACTTGGACGGATACTGAGCTGTCCAGCATGATCGACGCCATCAAGTGGGCTAGGGCCAATCTGCAGAAGCGGGTCAAGCAGAGTCTGGCCCTGGGCGATCGCGTAGAGTTCCACAGTACCAAACGCGGTGTGACCATTCAGGGTACAGTGACCAAGATCGCTGTCAAGTATGTCACAGTCAACTCCGGTCAGGGCCTGTGGCGAGTGCCGGCCAACATGCTCAAGGCTGTGGCATAAAAACAACGGAGGGAAAGACCCTCCGTTTGACTTGGCTATTCGTTTCTGCTATAATACATGTATTGTAAAACAAAGGAGCGAAACAATGTTGCACAATACACTAGCAAAAGCCAAAATTATTTTTAATAAAAAGCTAGAAATGTACAAATTAGTTTGTGCATTTAATGTAACAGAAACAAACAAAAAGGGACAATTAAAATTCCCTGTGCAAGCAAAATGCAATTATGTAAGTGGAGATTTTGATTTGCAGGAACTTGCAAAACAATTAGACACAGCAAAAATGCATCTGCGCACAAACAATATACAAATTGTAGAATAAAGGAGCAAAAACTATGCAAA
>JACCDW011247881.1_pt1 | contig 28941 bp, 23 predicted proteins | sample 7449781 | NCBI WGS metagenome assembly JACCDW01 (sample SAMN15323449, study PRJNA562643) | freshwater metagenome | isolation source: river surface water | place: USA:Blue River Watershed | collected 2017-08-18
GCGCGTGGCCAAGTTGGCAGGTGGTGTTGCCGTGATCAAGGTGGGCGCTGCCACCGAAGTCGAAATGAAGGAAAAGAAGGCCCGCGTGGAAGACGCCCTGCACGCCACCCGCGCTGCAGTGGAAGAAGGCATCGTGGCCGGTGGTGGCGTGGCTCTGCTGCGCGCCCGTCAGGCTGCTGGCACCATCAAGGGTGACAACGCCGACCAGGACGCCGGTATCAAGCTGGTGTTGAAAGCCATCGAAGCGCCCCTGCGCGAGATCGTTTACAACGCCGGTGGCGAGCCCAGCGTGGTCGTCAACGCCGTGCTGAACGGCAAGGGCAACTACGGCTTCAACGCCGCCAACGACACCTATGGCGACATGATCGAAATGGGTATTCTGGACCCCACCAAGGTGACCCGCACGGCGCTGCAAAACGCCGCGTCTGTCGCATCCCTGATGCTGACCACCGAGTGCATGGTTGCCGAGGCTCCGAAAGAGGACGCACCGGCCATGCCTGGCGGTGACATGGGTGGTATGGGCGGCATGGGTGGCATGGGCATGTAATTGCCTGGCATCTGAGCTACTCTGCTCCAAGAAAAAGGCCGCTCTCGAGCGGCCTTTTTTTCGTCTCCTGGCGCAAGCCAGACACCCCCTCAAGCCTGCATCAAAGCTTCCAGCTTCACCGCGTCAACGCAGAAGGCGCGAATGCCCTCGGCCAGTTTCTCGGTGGCCATGGCGTCTTCATTCAGCGCCAGACGGAACTGGGCCTCGTTGAAACTCAGAGCAGGCACCGCTTGTGCACGGGCGCTCACCGCATCCAGTTGGCGTGCCAAGGGTTCCTGGCTGGTGGCCAATTGCGCCAGCAACTCCGGGCTGATGGTCAACAGGTCACAGCCCGCGAGGGCCTGAATTTGCCCGATGTTGCGAAAACTCGCCCCCATGATCTCGGTGGCGATGCCATGGTGTTTGTAATAGCGGTAGATTTGCGAGACCGATTGCACCCCCGGGTCGTTCAGGCCGGATTGCTTCGCTTCATCCCAGGCCGCCCCAGCGGACTTCTTGAACCAGTCGTAGATGCGTCCCACAAAGGGAGAAATCAGTTGCACCCGGGCTTGACCGCAGGCCACCGCCTGGCACAAAGAAAACAGCAGCGTCAGGTTGGTGCGGATGCCTTCGCGCTCCAGCGTGGCCGCCGCCTGAATGCCTTCCCAGGTGGAGGCAATTTTGATCAACACGCGGTCGCGCGCCACGCCCTCGGCCTGGTACAGCGCCATCAGCCGGCGCGCGCGTGCCACCGTGGCATCGGTGTCAAAACTCAGGCGCGCATCCACCTCGGTGGACACCCGGCCCGGAATGAGGGCCAGGATTTCACAACCGAACCGCACCAGCAAGCGGTCGATGCGCTCGTCCAGCGGCAACTGCCCGTGCTGGGCCCGGTTGGCTTGCAACAGGGGCTGGTACTCGGGCTTTTGCACCGCTTTGAGAATCAGCGAGGGATTGGTGGTGGCGTCCTGGGGCTTGAACTGGGCCAGTTGGTGAAAGTCGCCCGTGTCGGCCACGACGGTGGTGAATTGTTTGAGGGTGTCGAGTTGGCTCATGCCCTCAATTATCGTCCTGAGCCAGGGTCACTGGCGTGCGTCGGCAGGCGCAATGGGATAATCCCCTCTTCATGAAATTGTCTGTTCAACGCGCCATCGACCGCTGGGTGGGGCAGGCCCTGTGCTGGGTCCTCTCACGCTGGGACGCCCTCGTCCGTCGCCCAGTGCGCGTGGCGGCTGACCCACCGCGCCGTCTGCTGGTCATTTTGCTGTCCGAGATGGGCTCGGTCGTGCTGGCCCAGGCCATGTTCGACGAGCTGCAGCGTGCCCATCCCGGTGCCGAGTTGCACGTGCTTCAGTTGCGTAAAAACCAGACGGTCATGCGGCTGCTGGGGTTTGTGCCCGAACAACACCTGCATTCGATTGACGACGCCTCTCTGGGGCGATTGCTCGCCAGCCTCTGGCGCACCCTGACCACCCTGCGCGGGCTGCGACTGGATGGTGTCATCGACTGCGAATTGTTTTCTCGCATCAGCGCTTTGCTGTCCTACGGCTGCGGCGCGCGGGTGCGGGTGGGCTTCACGCCCCACACCCAAGAGGGTTTGTATCGCGGCAACTTCATGAATGCCGCCGTGCCTTACAACCCTTATCAACACATCAGCCTGCAGTTTCTGGGCCTGGCCCGGGTGATGGGGCGGGCGCTGGCGCAGCCTGAGGAACTCGGGCGGCTGCGGCCCCTGAACCGGCTGATGCTGCCCCCGCTGCAAACCTCCCTGCGGCCGCTGCCTCTGGAAACCGCCGAGCTGGACTCATTCAAGCAGCGACTGCTGAGCGATCACCCCGTGCTGGCCCAACGGCCGCACCGCGTGCTGATGTATGTCAGCGGCGGTGCCCTGCCCATTCGCGCCTGGCCCGAGCAGCATTACATCGAACTGGCGCGCCAACTGCTGGAGCGCGGTTGCGCCGTGGGCCTGATTGGCCTGCCTGAAGACACGCCGCAGGCACAACGCGTGCTGTCGGCCCTGAGCCATGAGGCCTGCCGCGACCTCACCGGCTACACGCGCAACCTGCGCGAGTTGCTGATGCTGTTTCATCAGGCCGACCTGCTCATCACCAATGATGGCGGCCCAGGCCATTTCGCCACCCTCACCCCCATTCAGAGCCTGATGTTCTTCGGGCCCGAAACCTCGCGGCTGTACGGGCCCCTGAGCGAACGCGCCACCGTGCTCGAGTCGGGCATGGCCTGCTCGCCCTGCCTGAGCGCCTACAACCATCGCGATAGTTTCTGCGACGGCGACAACCGCTGCCTGCAGGTGATCGAGCCCACTCAAGTGCTCGCCCTGGCCCTCAACCGGCTGTCGCTGTGAGGCACTGGCGCTACCTCAAATTCGGCCTGGTCGGCGCCAGTGGCACCGTGGTCAATCTGCTGGTGCTGTACCTGGCACAAGAGTTTTTGCTTGCTGGCATCGGCCCGCCGCAGCAGCGGCTGTATGCCTCGCTGGCCTGCGCCATCGGTTTGGCCACCCTCAATAATTTCTACTGGAACCGGCGCTGGACCTGGCAGGACCGCCAGGGCGAGTGGCGCGGGTCGGTGCTGACCCAGTTACTGCGCTACGGGCTGGCGTCTTGGCTGGGCACCAGCGTGCAATACATCCTCACCCTGTGGCTGGCCCAGCATGTGCACTACCTGGTGGGCAATGTGCTGGCCATTGTGGTGGCCAGTGTCGTCAACTATGCCGCCAATGACTGGTGGACTTTTCGTGGCAATCCGCGTGACGTCAGTGAAGACGAGACTCGGCAACGCTATCGACACCTCAGCTTCGGCCTGCTGCTGCTGACCTTGGCGGTGTACCTGTTCGACCTGGGTGGCGAGAACATTCCACGCAACGGGGACGAACTGGTCTACGCCCACATCGCCTTTCAAACCTGGCTGCAAGCGCAGGTCACTGGGCATTGGCTGCCCCTGGTTTCGGCCATCGAAGACCTGCGCAACACCAAACCGCCGCTGCTGATCTGGCAGGCCATGGTGCCGCTGTGGCTGGGGCTGGATTGGAGCCTGTGGTGGATCCGCCTGCCCAGCTTTGTCTACACCGTCGCCACCACGGTGCTGGTGGTCTGGGCCACGCGATTGCTGGCCCGTTGGCCACGAGCCAGCGCGTCGGGCCACGGGGAGGAAGCCGCCGCCCAAGCACCGCTGGATGCAACGACCCTCTCCTATTGGGCGGGCCTGATTTATCTGGGCTGCTTCAGCACCTACCGCTACGGTCGCCCCTACCTCACCAGCGCGATCGAGACCTTCTGGATGGGCCTGCCTTTCTGGGCCTTGCTGGCCTTGCAGTGGCGAAGCTGGCGATCTGTTCACCAGACCTCTGGTGGCGGTCGAGATGTGATGGGGCGGGTCGCCGTGCCAGGCGTGCTGTTTTTTCTGCTCACGGGGGTGAGCTGGGGCATGGTGGCCTGGCACAAGTCCTTCGTGCTGCTGGCTCCATTGGGCTTCACGCTGTGGTTGGCCCTGTGCTGGCAGCAACCCCGCCAATGGTGGCCAGCCATGTGGCGGGTGGCGCTGGCGGTGGCACTGGGCACGGGACTTTTTGCGCTGTGGTTTCTGATCGACCCCGACCCGCTGTCGGTGTGGCAAGAATTCGTGGTCGGAGAAAACTGGGGCAAGGTCGGGGGCGCCCAAGAATCGGTCTACTGGCGCACCGCGCTCATTGGCAGCAGCAGCATCTGGGTGCAGTCGTTGGCGCTGGTGCAAAACGGGTTGGTCATGGGCCCATTGGTGGCGGCTGTCATGCTGCTGGGGCTCAGCCAATGGCCGCAGGCCTGGCGCGGCTGGCGTCGCGGTGAGGTGCGGCCCACCGCGCTGCTGTGGATCTACATCGCGGTGATGAGTGCCTTTTTCATGGTGCCCAGCCAGCGCTCAGCACGATACCTCATCCCGCTCATGCCCATGGTGGCGGTGTTGTGTGCGCTGCACCTGTGGCAACTGCCGCGCTGGGCCCAGCGGCTGGCGTTGTTCCTGGGCAGCCTGATGGGGCTGGGTGGGCTGGCTTTTCTGGGCCTGTTTTTCTGGGGTGGCTGGCGTCTGGACTTGTACCCCCTGTGGGGACGTTTGGGGCTGCTGCTGATCCTGGTGCTGCAAGTGCTGGCCCTGCTTCGCTTGCTGTGGCCCCGCGCCACCGATCCAAGCCTGCGCGCCAGCTGGCTGTGGCTGTTGGGGCTGTGCGTCAGTCTGTTTGCCTGGTTTGGCTTGCTCAGCGCGCCACTGCATTCACGCGACAACCAATACAACGCCCAGGCGCTGGCCCGGGTCGCCAGGGCACATCTGCTGACCCCCAGCAACTTCAACGGCGACTTCGAGCGCTGGCGCTTCTTGCTGCCGTCGGTCCAACGCATCACGCCCTATCGTGACGACCTGCCCACCGATGCGGCCCAGTTGCGTGCCTGGCTGCAAGACCACCAGGCCATCATCGTGCGCCGCACCTGGGATGAGCCCGCCCCCGATTGCGCTGCCGCCGGCTGTGAGGTGGTGGGGCAACGGGTCGCCATTCGCGGGCGACACCGCCCAGGCGACATCACCCTCAAAAGCCTGCAGACGCCTGAGTTGTTGCTGTTTTGGCGGGAGTATTTGGTGGTGGGGCAGCCTCTGAGTCAATGAATGTATTGACAACAGATACACAGCACCGTTATATTCGTGTATCTGTTGTGTATTCATCGAGACTCTTTATGCGTGATGCACCCATTAATTTGCGGGCCCTGCCTCAACAGCGCGACCTGATCGACCAAGCAGCTCAATTGTTGGGCAAAAACCGCTCCGACTTCATGCTTGAGGCCGCTTGCGACAAGGCTCAGTCTGTCCTGCTAGACCAAGTATTCTTTGGCCTGGACGACGCCAAATACCAGCAGTTCACAGCCATGCTGGACGCCCCGCCCCAATCCAACCCTGGTCTGGATCGCTTGCTGAACGTCAAGGCTCCCTGGATCGTGGATGCATGAATTTGCACGCGCCAACCCCCCTCCAGGCAGAACACCAAATCCAGTTGTTTTCTTGCGGCGAGTCCGTCCTCGACGAATGGCTCAAACGCCGTGCGCTGGCCAATCAAGCCAGCGGAGCCAGTCGCACCTTTGTCGTGTCAGACGATCAACAACAAGTCCTGGGCTATTACGCGCTGGCAGCAGGCGCGGTGACTCACCGGGATGCAACCCGCTCTGTGCGCCACAACATGCCAGACCCTGTTCCGGTGATGGTTCTGGCTCGCCTGGCTGTCGATGTCCGTACCCAAGGCAAAAAACTGGGGGCCGCCATGCTGCAAGACGCACTTCAACGCACTGTTCTCGTGTCTCAACACACAGGGGTCAGGGCTCTCTTGGTGCACGCATTGAATGACCAAGCCAGGCAGTTCTACGAACACTATGGATTCAAAGCTTCTGCGGTGCATCCCATGACGTTGATGCTCAAACTGAGCCCTGTCGGTTCATGAGCAGCATCAACCCTTTACCAAGATCAGCTCCACCATCAACCCCGCCACCACCGCCATCCGCGCCTGATCAACGCCCCCTGAGCCGCCCACCACACCACCGGGTCCAACCAGACATCCCACAAATTGCCCGTGGGCCAGCGGGTCAGCACAAAAACCGCCAGCACACCCGTCGCACCCCATATCCAGGGCCCCGGCCAGCGCCAGGCCATGACCACCAGCACAAGCACACACAGCCACAGGCTGGGCGCTTGAAAACCCCAGGCATAGAGGGATAAGTTCCACCCCAGCGGCCAGCGGTTCAAGGTGTCGATCACCAAGGCCCAGCCCAACACGCTCAGCAGCCACAACGCTGCGGTGGGCAGGGCACACCGGGCATGGGTGTTCGTGTCGTGGCTTGTGGAGCCAGGCTTGGCTCGCGCTTGGCGCACCGCGCACCACCACACGCCGCAGGCCCAGGCCGCACTCAGCAGGCTGGGGGACTGCAAGGCCAAGGCCAGATACCCCGATGCCCCTCCCGCGGGCCAGACGGACACCACGGCCACCAGCGCGACAAGGGCCCATTTCATGCGTGCGGGGAACCGACGCGGCCAGCCGTACAGCACCAAGGCGGTCAGCACCCATGCCCACGACAGCGGCCACCACAGGGCCAGGCCAACGGGGGGAAGCGCCCAGCTGAGGGTCATGGCTCGCACCTCGGCACCCAGCGCTCCACCGCAATGGCTTGGCGGCGATGGGTGTAGCTGATCCACAGGTCACCGTGGCGAGTCGCCACACCCGTGTTGCCCTCGGCCGGGAGGCGCTGTGCGATGGGCGTGGCGGGCATTTGCACCAGACTGGGGTATGAATATTCTTCCCCGGCGTCGCCTTCGATCACGGCGTGCGTCTTCCAAGCGGCCGATGGGAGCGGCGTGGCTCCTTCGCTCCACCACAAGGCACGTCGACCGTGCTCGGCCGGGTTGTGCAGCATGACCGTGCTGCCCTGCTGGGTGCGCAAGGCAGCGACCGAAGAATCCGCGTTGCTGTAGAGGGCATCGGGCATGTCTTGCCAATGCGCGCCTGCGTCCGTGGTCTGCGACACCGCCATCTGTCGGCTGGACCCCTGGTTGCGGTGATAGGCCAACCAATGGGTCTCGGACAGCGGCACCAGCGCGGGTTGCAGCACATCGTGCCGATGGGTGATGCGCTGCATGCCCAACATCTGGCCCTGTGGCCCCAAGCGCAGCACCGCGCTGTACTTCATGCCCAGCTCAAAATAAACCGGTAGCAAAGCACCGCCATCGGCCAAGGGCATGGGGGCGGTTCGCACCAACACACTGGTGTTGAGCGCTGGCACCGCGGGCGTGAGCGGCAGCAGCCGCACGGGTGTCCACCGGCGCTGCGGTGGCTGCGTGTCTGCCTGCTTGTTGTCTTCCTGCAAATGCAGCACCCGTGAAGCGGCCCAGCCGCCCAGACCCGTGGCCACCACAAACAAATGCAAGCGGCCCGAGGCGTCGGCCCAGGCCACGGGGTTGCCCAGCCTTCGCAGACGCACACCCAAAGCCCGACCGGCCTCATGGCGATCCACCACAGTGAAAGCGGGGCTCCATTGACCGGTGGTCCGATCCAGCCGCGAAGCCACGATGTTCACATCGGCCGCGCTCTCGCGTGTGCCAGCAAACCAGAACGCCATGAGGGATGTCTTCGCATGATCGGGGTGCGTGGGCGGCAGCCACACCAGGGTACTGGCGTGCGCGGCGGCGACGCCCTCCGGCATGGGCAGCCGTTGTTGCTCGGCGCGCTGCCAAGTACAGGCACTGGGCGGTGCCGGCTGCGCTGTCTTTGGTGGTGACGTCAACTGCGCCTTGGCCGGGCCCACCGGCTCATCAAAGCTGTGCTTGCGCAAGCCCATGTCGATCAGGACCAGACCCGTCAACGCCAGGCACACCGTCGTCAGCGACTGCGGCAGTTTCATGGGTGCGGGGTCCAACACGGGGGCAACATGACATCATTATCCTCATGAAGCCTGAGGGGGAATGACGGTGTCCCCCATCCCTTGGCGGGTAACGCGCTAGAGTGCTTGCATGATGAAAATTTTGTTGCTAGGCGGAAGCGGTTTTGTGGGACGGCATGTGTGCGAGGCCCTGCAATCGCGGGACGTCCACATCACCGTGCCGACCCGACGCTTACCGGCGCGCTCGGTGCAAATGCTCCCCCGGGTGAGCGTCGTTCAGGCCGATGTCAATCAACCTGAAGCCTTGGCCGAGTTGGTGCGCGGGCACGATGTGGTGGTCAATCTGGTGGCCATCCTGCATGGCACGGCCGCCGAGTTCGAGCATGTGCATGTGCAATTGCCGCAACGCCTGGCACAGGCCTGTGTCAGCGCAGGGGTTGAGCGCCTGGTGCAGGTCAGCGCACTGGGGGCCGATGTGAACGGCCCGTCCTTGTATCAGCGCAGCAAGGGTCGTGGAGAGGCTGCCTTGCTGGCGGTGGCCGCCGCCTCCGGCTTGTCGGTGCGCCTGCTGCGCCCCAGTGTCATCTTTGGAGAAGACGACCGATTCATCAACGTCTTTGCCCGCATGCAAAAACTGGCGCCCTTCGTCCCCCTGGCCGGCGCCAGCACCCGCTTTCAGCCGGTGTGGGTCAGCGACGTCGCACGCGCTCTGGTCGAACTCATCGTGCGACCGCCAATGGCGACGCCCCTGCTGGAAGCCTGCGGCCCCGACATCCTCACCCTGGCCGATCTGGTGCGCCACGCCGGCCGCTGGGCCCACTGCGAACGCCCCATCGTGCCCCTTCCCCTGCCTCTGGGACGCGCCATGGCGCTGCTCATGGAAGCTCTGCCCGGCCCACCCGCCATGAGCCGCGACAACGTCGACTCCATGCGCGTCGACAACATCGCCTCCGGCCAACTCCCCGGCCTGGACAGCCTCGGCATCACCCCCACCCCCTTGAGCGCCGTCTTCCCCCTTTGACCAACTCATTAATTGGGGTCAGATTCCAATTAATTAATTGGAATCTGACCCCAATTAAATCTACACTCGATTGATGGAGATTTATCTGGTCGGTGGCGCGGTGCGTGACGGCTTGTTGGGCTTGAGCGGGTCGGATCGCGACTGGGTCGTGGTGGGGGCCACGCCTCAAGCCATGCTGGACCTGGGCTACGAGCCGGTCGGGCGTGATTTCCCGGTCTTTCTGCATCCGGTCACCCACGAGGAATACGCGCTGGCTCGGACCGAGCGCAAAACAGCCCCCGGCTACCGGGGGTTTGAGGTGCATGCCGCGCCCGATGTCACGCTTGAACAAGACTTGTCGCGGCGCGATTTGACGGTCAACGCCATGGCGCAAGACCCGCAAGGGCGGCTGATCGACCCCTTTGGCGGAGAGCGCGATCTGCGCGCGGGCGTCTTGCGCCATGTGACCGACGCCTTCCGCGAAGACCCCGTGCGCATCTTGCGCGTGGCGCGCTTCACCGCCCGATTCCACACCTTCCATATCGCCCCCGAAACCATGGCCTTGATGCGCGAGATGGTGCAAGCCGGCGAAGTGGATGCCCTGGTGGGCGAGCGCGTCTGGCAAGAGCTGTCGCGCGGTCTCATGACCGCTCATCCGGCCCGCATGATCGAGACACTCGCCGAGTGCGGCGCCTTGCAGCGCTTGTTCCCGGACATCTCACCCTCACTCACCGCCCTCACCCTCAGCGCACAAGCCGAAGCGCCACTGCCGGTGCGCGTGGCCTGCCTCTTCATCGACGCCAAACAATTGGAATCTGACCCCAATTATTTTTTAAATGCGATGGTGTTGCCGCAGGAGTGTCGGGAGGTGACGGCGTTGGTGCGTGGGATGTGGGGGCCGGTTCAAGGGGCGATGGGCTGGGGCGCGCAGGAGGGCTTGTCGCATGTGCTGGCTTGGGACGGTGTGCGGCGTGCGCAGCGGCTGCAGTTGGCATTTCAGGCGGTGGAGTGGCTGGGTCGTGCCGAGCCGGTGGCTTGTTCGCAGGTGCCTGCGGCGGTGCAGCGTTTGCGTCAGATGCACGACACATTGTTGGCGATGGACACCTCCACCCTCTCGGCGCAAGCCCTGTCACAGGGGCTGAAGGGGCCCGCCATCGGGCACTTCATTCGCCAGGCGCAAGAGCAGGCGTTGGCAGCGGTCTTGTCACGCGATGCATGAGCGTTGACTCAAGACTTCCAGGGGCCGGCCAGGTTTTTCAGCAACAGGTTCAGCGCCAACAAGCGGCGGCTTTGCACATCCAGCACGCTGCGCTCGGCGCTGAGGGCCGCCGTTTGCGCGATCGCCACATTCAGGTAGCTCACCGTGCCGGCCTTGTATTGCTCTTCGGTCAAAGACAAATTGCGCTGCGCCGCTTGCCAGGCCTCTTGCTGCGCCTGGGCTTGGGCCTGCAATTGCGCCGCCGCCACCAGGTTGTCCTCCACCTCTTGAAACGCCGTCAGCACCACTTGGCGGTAGTTGCCCGCAGCCTGCTCCAGCGCGGCTTCGGCATCGGCCTGTGCGGCCCGGCGCTGCCCACCATCCAGCACCGACAACACCAGGTTGGGCCCGAGCGACCAGGCGCGGCTGGATGAGGACAAGAGCGACGCCATCTCGGGGTTTCGATAGCCCGCGCTGGCGTTGAAATTGACCGTCGGGAAAAACGCCGCCCGCGCCACTCCGATCTGCGCATTGGCCGCCACCACACGCTGTTGAGCGGCCTGAATATCGGGGCGCCGCTGCATCAAATCGGCGGGCAAGAGTTCGGGCAAGTTCGGCACCTGGGGCGGCCACACCGCCGCTTCCGCCAGAGGTTCGATGCGCACCGCCGAAGGCGGCTGGCCCAGCAACACGGCCAGCGCGTTCTCCAGTTGCGCGCGTTGCGTGCCCACCTCGATGCGCTGGGCTTCGGTGTTTTTCAGTTGGGTTTGCGCTTGGGCCACATCACTGGCAGACACCACGCCCGCCGCGTATCTGGCCTGCGTCAGGTTGAGCGATCGTTGCTGCGCCGCCTCGGCACGGCGAAGCACGGACAGTTGACGCTCGGCCGTGCGCAAGGCCACGTAGGTCGACACCAGGCTGGCCTGCAAGGACAAGCGGGCCGAGGCCACATCCGCTTGCGTGGCCACCAGATTGGCACGGGCAGCGGCCGAGAGTGCGTCCACCCGCCCCCACAACTGCAGCTCCCAACTCACCGGCATCGCCAGGCTGTAGCTCGTGCCCGGCGCCGCGCCCAATTGGTTGGCACTGCGGGTGACGCCGCCCGTCAGGTTGACGGTCGGCCACAGGCTGGCCTGTGCGCTGGCCAAAGATGCCTGTGCCCGCCGCACCTGCGCGGTCGCTACCGACAAGCTCACATTGCCGCTCAACAGTTGTTGCTGCAAACGGTCCAGCACCGGGTCGTTCAGGACCGACCACCAGGTGGCGTCCACCACCGCCAGGGCCGGCGCAGGCGCCGGCTCCCCGCCAGTGGCCTTACCAGCCGCACCCTGCTTGAAGGTCTGGCCCATGTCACCGCCCAGTTTAGGCAACGACGGAATGAAGGAGCACCCGCTCAACAACACCAGCCACAGCAGCGCTGCAGCCTTGTGGCCAATCATCATCGCACCTCGCCTCTCAAACGGTTTCCATGGCTGCATCTTCCACCCTCCTGCGCGGACTCATCCACCGCGCCCGCAGACGCTCCAGATACACAAACACCACTGGCGTGGTGTAGAGCGTCAACAACTGGCTCAACACCAAGCCCCCCAACACAGACAGCCCCAAGGGGCGACGCAGCTCCGCCCCGTCGCCCATGCCCAGGGCCAGGGGCACGGCCCCCAGCATCGCAGCCAGCGTGGTCATCAGGATCGGGCGTACCCTCAGCAAACACGCACGGTAGATGGACTGCGCGGGTGTGAAGCCCATGCGCTGCCGGGTGATGGCGAAGTCGATCATCAAGATGGCGTTCTTTTTCACAACGCCTACCAGCAAAATCACGCCAATCAGGGCGATGATGGAAAACTCGGTGCCAGACACGATCAGCGCCAACAATGCGCCCACCCCCGCCGACGGCAGCGTGGACAAAATGGTGAGTGGGTGCAACAGGCTTTCGTACAACACACCCAGCACCAGGTACAACGTGACCAGAGCGGCCAGGATCAACATCGGCTGCGTCTCCAGCGAGCGCTGGAAGGCGTTCGCCGTGCCCGAAAAACTGCCGCGTAAGGAGACCGGCGTTTTCAGGTCCGCCATCGCATCGCGTATCGCCTCAGTGGCTTGCGACAAGGACACGCCCGGCGCCAGGCTGAAGCTGAAGGTGTCTGAGGGCACCCCGCCTTCATGGCTCACGGCCAGCGCTGTGTTGGTCAACTCCAGTCGCGCAAAAGCCGACAAGGGCACCGGCTGCCCCTGGTTGTTGATGAAATTCAGGCGCTGCAGCGACTCGGCACTTTGCAGATGCTGCGGGGCCAGCTCCAGCACCACGCGGTACTGGTTGAGCGGGTTGTAGATCACCCCGACCTGGCGCTGCCCATAAGCATTCTGCAAGGTGAGGTCAATGTCACGGATGGTGAGCCCCAGTCGCGCCACCGCATCACGATCGATGACCAGCGAGGTCTGCAAACCACGGTCTTCGTAATCGGTGTTGATGTCCTCCAGTTGGGGCAAGCGGCTGAGCGCGCGGCGGATCTGCGGCTCCCACTGGCGCAAATCTTTCAACTCATCGGCCTTCAGGGTGTATTCGTATTGCGAGCTCGACATGCGTCCGCCAATGCGGATGTCCTGCCCTGGCACCAGGAACAAACGCGCACCAGGCTCGCGCGCGAGCTTGCCACGCAAACGCGCCACCACCTGATCGGCCGACACATCACGCTCGGACCGGGGCTTGAGCGACACAAACATCTGGGCCGCGTTGCGCTGTCCCCCGCCCGTGAATCCGGTGACGTTCTCCACCGCCGGATCGGCGCGCACGATCTTCATGAACTCGTCCAGCCGCTGCTGCATGGCTTGAAACGAAGTGCTTTGATCGGCCCGGATCGAACCAAAGATGCGCCCCGTGTCCTGCTGCGGAAAAAACCCTTTGGGAATGCTGCGGTACAAGGTGACATTCAAAGCCACCACCGCCAACAGGATCAGCCACAACACCGGTTGGTGCCGCAGCGACCACGCCAGCGAGCGGCGATACCAACGCGACCAGAGCCGGCGGCGCGGCCCTGTGCGAGGCGGCTCGGGACGCAACAAGGCGGCACACATCATGGGGGTGGTGGTCAGCGAGACCAACAAGGAAATCAAGATCGCGGCAGACAACACCATGGCGAATTCCTGGAACAAGCGCCCCAGCACCCCGCCCATCAACAAAATGGGAATGAACACCGCGATCAGCGACAGGCTGATCGAAATCACGGTGAAGCCAATCTCGCGCGAGCCCACCATCGCTGCCCGCCAAGGGGTGGCCCCGCGCTCGATGTGGCGCGTCACGTTTTCCAGCACCACGATGGCGTCGTCCACCACAAAGCCGGTGGCGATGGTCAGCGCCATCAGCGAGAGGTTGTTCAGGCTGTACCCCATCAGGTACATCACCCCAAAAGCACCGGCCAAGGACACCGGCACCGCCACACTGGGAATCACCGCCGCGCGCAGCCGTCGCAAGAACAGACCCACCACCACAATCACCAAGGCCACCGAGATCGCCAGCGAACGTTGAATTTCAAATATCGAAGCTCGCAGTGACGGTGTGCGGTCCGACACCACCTCCATGCGAATCGTCTCCGGGATCGACGCCTGCAACTGCGGCAGCAAGGCGCGCACACGCTCCACCGCCTCGATCACATTGGCACCGGGCTGCTTGTTGAGGATGAGCAAAATGGCCGGTTTGCCATTGGCCGCGCCATAGTTGCGCAAATCCTGCACCGAGTCCACCACCTCGGCCACATCGCCCAGCCGTACCGCGCGGCCTTCGGCATAGCGCAAGATCAGGGGCTCGTACTCGGCCGCCGTGCGGGCCTGGTCATTGGCCTCGACCTGCCAGGCGCGCTGCGCATCTTCCACCACCCCCTTCGGTCGATTGGCATTGTTCGCGACCACCGCCAGACGAACGCTCTCAAGCGACAAGCCGTTCGCCGTCAGCCGATCCGGGTCCAGTTCGATGCGCACCGCGGGCAAGGCCCCGCCACCCAACGTCACTTGCCCGATGCCGTCCACCTGCGCCAGCCGCTGCGCCAACACGGTCGAGGCGACGTCATACATCTGCCCCCTGGACAGGGTGTCGGAGGTGAGCGCCAAAATCATGACTGGCGCATCGGCCGGATTCACCTTGCGGTAGGTCGGGTTGCTGGGCATGCCGGTGGGCAACAGCGAACGCGCCGCATGAATGGCCGCCTGCACATCGCTGGCTGCGCCATTGATGTCGCGGTCCAGCTCGAATTGCAAGGTCACCCGGGTGTTGCCCAGCGACGAGTACGAGGTCATTTCGGTCACGCCCGCGATGGCCCCCAGCGCCCGCTCCAACGGGGTGGCCACCGTCGCGGCCATGGTCTCGGGGCTGGCCCCCGGCAGCGAGGCCTGCACCGAGATGGTGGGGAACTCGACCTGCGGCAGCGGTGCCACCGGCAGTTGGAAATACGCCAGCACCCCAGCCATGGCCACGCCCAGGGTGAGCAGCGTGGTCGCCACCGGTCGCGTGATGAAAGCCGCCGAGAAATTCAACTCAGGCCTCCTCGCGCACCGGGTCCAGCCGAACCCAGCGGGCAAAGGCCAGGTAAATCACCGGCGTGGTGAAAAGCGTCATCAATTGACTGACGATCAAACCGCCCACCATCGTCACCCCCAGCGGTTGCCGCAGCTCGCTGCCCACCCCTTGACCCAGCATCAAGGGCAGGGCCCCCAGCAAGGCGCACAGCGTTGTCATCAAAATGGGGCGAAAGCGCAGCAAGCAGGCCTGGGTGATGGCCTCGCGCGGCGCCAGCCCCTGGTGACGCTGGGCGTCAAGGGCAAAGTCGATCATCATGATCGCGTTTTTCTTGACGATGCCGATCAGCAAAATGATGCCGATCACCGCGATCACCCCCAACTCGAGCTGCGACACCCACAGCGCCAGCAAAGCACCCACACCCGCCGATGGCAGGGTGGAGAGAATGGTTACTGGGTGGATATAGCTTTCATACAGCACGCCCAGCACGATGTACATCGTCACCACCGCCGCCAGGATCAGCCACAAGGTGTTGGACAGCGACGCCTGGAACGCCAAGGCCGCGCCCTGAAACTGCGACTCGATGCTGGGCGGCAAGCCCTGGTCCTGCAAAGCCCGCTGCGCGCCCTGCACGGCCTGAACCGCCTCACCCAGCGACACCCCGCGCGCGGGGTTGAAAGAAATCGTCACCGCCGGGACCTGCCCCATGTGCATCACGCCCAGCGTCGCGGGCCGCTCCACCACCTGGGCCACCGCGCTGAGCGGCACCTGCACGCCATTCAGCCCCGGCACATACAAACGTTCCAGCGCGCTCAAGCCTTGCTGGTGCTGGGGCGATACTTCCAGCACCACCCGGTACTGGTTGCTCTGGGTGAAGATGGTGGAAATCAAGCGCTGCCCAAAGGCGTTGTACAGCGTGTTGTCTATCGCCGCCACCGACACGCCCAGGCGCCCCACCGCCTCGCGGTCGATTTGCACATACGCCTGCAAGCCCTGGTCCTGGAAGTCGCTGGTGACTTCCGAGAGTTCGGGCATTTCGCGCAGGCGCTCCAGCAATCGCTTGGACCACAAGGCCAGTGCCTGCGGGTCGGGGCCGCTCAACATGAACGCGTACTGGGTGCGTGACACCCGGTCTTCGATGGTCAGGTCCTGCACCGGTTGCAGATAGGCACTCATGCCCTGCACCCGGCGGGTGGCTTCCCCCAGGCGTTCCAGAATGCGCGCCGGGGGGGCGTCGCGCTCGGCCTTGGGCACCAGGGTCACCAGCATGCGGCCGGTGTTGAGGCTGCTGTTTTGCCCATCCACGCCAATGAACGAGGTCAAGCCACTCACCGCCGGATCCTTGAGCAACTCGGCGGCCAAGGCCTGTTGGCGCTGTGACATGGCCGCAAATGAGGTGGATTGCGTGGCCTCGGTGATGACCTGCACCGCCCCGGTGTCTTGCAAGGGGAAGAAGCCTTTGGGCACACCCAGGTACAACAACACCGTCGCCGCCAGCGTGGCTGCAAACACCCACAAGGTGGGGCCGGGGCGGTCCAGCACCCAGCGCAAGGCCACGCCATAGCGAGCAATCAAACCATCGATCAGCGCCCCCGTGCGGCGCGACCACTCGGCCTGCGCCTGCTCAGGGCGGTGCTTGAGCAAGCGCGCGCACATCATGGGCGTGAGGGTCAGCGACACCACCGCCGAAATCAGAATGGCCACCGCCAGCGTGATGGCGAACTCATGAAACAAACGCCCCACCACATCGCCCATGAACAGCAGCGGTATCAACACCGCGATGAGCGAGAAGGTCAGCGAGATGATGGTGAAGCCGATTTGCCGCGCCCCGTCCAGCGCCGCCTTCAACGGCGCTTGCCCCTCCTCGACATGGCGAGCGATGTTTTCAATCATCACGATCGCATCGTCCACCACAAAACCAGTGGCGATGGTGAGCGCCATCAGGGTCAGGTTGTTGATCGAAAAACCCAGCAAATACATCACCCCAAACGTGCCCACCAGGGACAAGGGCACCGCCACACTGGGGATGAGGGTGGCCGCCGTGCTGCGCAAGAAAACAAAAATCACCATCACCACCAGCGCGATGGACAACATCAGTTCAAACTGCACATCGCGCACCGAGGCACGAATGGTCACCGTGCGGTCGTTCATCACTTGCACGTCCATGGCGTCGGGCAAGGTGGAGCGCAGCATCGGCAACAGCTTGTGGATGCGATCCACCGTGTCGATCACATTGGCCCCCGGCTGACGCTGGATGTTCAGGATGATGGACGGCGCCTCGTTGGCCCAGGCCGACAGGCGCATGTTCTCGGGCGCATCGACCAGCGTCGCCACGTCCTGCAAACGCAAAGGGTTGCCGTTCTTGTAGGCGATGATCAACTGGGCATACTCGGCCGCCGATCGCAGTTGGTCGTTGGCATCAATGGTGGACGCGCGGGCCGGCCCGTCAAAGCTGCCTTTGGCCATGTTCACATTGGCCTGGGCAATCGCGTTTCGCACATCCTCCAACGAATACCCCGCCGCGGCCAGCGCCACTGGATTGACTTGCACCCGCACGGCGGGCCGGCGCCCACCCGCGATGCTGACCAACCCCACCCCCGCCACTTGTGAGAGCCGCTGGGCCAAGCGGTTTTCCACCACATCGTGCACCTGGGTGATGGGCAGCGTGGGCGAGCTGATGGCCAGGGTGAGGATGGGGGCGTCAGCCGGATTGACCTTGCTGTAAACGGGCGGCATGGGCAGGTCGTTGGGCAACAAATTGGCCGCCGCGTTGATGGCCGCCTGCACCTGCTGTTCAGCCACATCCAGCGACACATCCAGGGTAAAGCGCAAGGTGATAGCCGAGGCCCCGCCCGAGCTGACCGAACTCATCTGGTCCAACCCCGGCATCTGTCCGAACTGCCGCTCCAGCGGCGCGGTGATGGAAGAGGTGACCACATCCGGGCTGGCTCCGGGATAGAGCGTGGACACCTGAATGGTGGGGTAATCGACCTGCGGCAACGATGCGATGGGCAACAGGCGATAGGCCAGAGCGCCCACCAGCACGATGGCCAGCATCAAGAGCGATGTGGCAATCGGCCGCAGAATGAAAAGCCGCGAGAGGTTCATTTGCCCTCACGCATTTTCTGGAAGAAAGCGCGGCGCTCCTCGGGGCTCATGTTCTTGACCTTCTCCGCCACCTCGGGGGGCAGTCGATCCATCCAGCGAGGGCGGTCCGAGGCTGGCTTGTCGGCGTTGGCGCTGTCCGTGGTGGACTTGGCCGCCTCACGCTTGACCGGCACGGGTGCGGTGGCGCCCGCAGCGCCAGCAGCCCCAGCTGCGCCAGCCGCGCGCGGCTCTCCTGGCAAAGGGGGCGACACCGTGCTCACCACCTCGACGCGGCTGCCGTCGCGCAATCGATCAGCGCCATCGGTGACCACCCGCTCGCCGGGCTTGAGGTCGCCCTGCACCGCCTGCCAGTCGCCATCCACCGCCTCTAGCTGCACGCGCCGGATCTGGGCCGTGCCATCGGCCAAGGCCACCACCACAAAGGTGCCGGCAGAGCCGCGCTGCACCGCTGTGGTGGGCACGGCCAGTCGGTCTTTGAGGGTATCGAGCTGCAAGCGGATGTTGGCAAACTGATTGGGGAACAAGGCCCCGTTGCGGTTGTCCAGCATGGCCTTGAGTTTCAGGGTGCCGGTGCTGAGGTCGATGGCGTTGTCGGTGGTCGTCACCTGCCCCTCGGCGAGTGACTCTTTCATGTCTCGGTCCCAGGCTTGCACCGGCAGCGCCTGGCCGGCCCGCAGCTTGCGCTGGATCAGCGGCACATGCACCTCGGGCACGGCAAACACCACGGCCATCGGCTGGGTCTGCGTGATGGTGACCAGGCCAGCGGCATCGCCCGCGCGCACCAGGCTGCCCAATTCAACTTGCTTGAGCCCCAGGCGGCCGCTGATGGGGGCCGTCACCCGCGTGTACGACAACATCAGCGCCGCATTGTCCACCTGGGCCTGATCGGCTTGCACCGTGCCTTGCAACTGCTTGACCAGCGCCTCCTGGGTGTCCACCTGCTGACGGGCAATGGCGTCTTGCGCCAGCAAATCGCGGTAGCGCTTGAGGTCGAGCTGGGCGTTGCGCAACTGCGCGGTATCGCGTTCCAGTTGGCCCTTGGCCTGCGCCAACTGCGTCTCGTAATTGCGGGAATCGATCTCGGCCAGCAGCGCACCGGCTTCCACCATCTGCCCCTCGGTGAAGCGCAAAGCCTTGAGCTCGCCATCCACCTTGGCCCGCACCACCGCCGTGTTGAGCGCGGTCAGGGTGCCGATGGCACTCACCGTTTGGCGCACACTCAGTTGCCGCACCTCGCCCACACTCACCGGCTGTGGCCGCCCGCCCCCCATGCGCCACGCGGCACCGCCGCCGCCCGGGAAACGCGGCGCCGAAGCCCCCTCGGTGGCAGGCGCAATTTTTTCGCGCCAGGTGGGGTACCACCAAGCGGCGCTGACGACAGCGGCCACGATCAACATCCAGATCAACGGATGCGAGGCTGCGCGGCCGCGCTGGCGCAGGTTCAGCGACTTTCGACTCAGCCACACTTTTCGCACAAACGGATCGGCCACCACATAAACGCCGTGCCCGCTTCGAGTGATCAGATTGGCAGCGATCATTTTTTCCACCAGATTTTGCACTTGGGTCGCCTCTACCAATGCGTTCACAGATTTTGTAAAAAACTCCAGCGAATCCGCGCCATACAAGCCCGTCACGCCAGATTCAGCACCTTCAGCAATTCGCGTGAACATGGCCTCTGCCAAAGGACCCAACTCCTCCAGCATTTGCAATTCAACATCGGCCGCTGCAGATGCCAAGGTTGCACAGATGATCGGAAAGGCCTCATCGGCCGGAAGCTTGGTGGACTGTAATTGAACCAGTGCTTTCAGCAATTCTTCCGGACGATGCCCCATCGTTTGAAAGCCCGCATATGTGACCTCCAGGCTGGGCAGTTGCAGCCCTGGGGTGGTGGCCAGTTGCTTCAACTTCCACGCCACGAAGTCTTCAGCCAGTGGCTCATACGCAGTCGTCATGGCGCCCATGAAGGGCTGGGACCGGCGCGTGGCCATGTCGGTGACCAAGGATTTGTGCGAGCCCGTCCCCAGGAATAAAAAGTAACCCTTTGTCTGGGGCCTGGCATTCACGGCATCGCGTGCCGCTTTCAGGGCGTGCATGAGGTTGTAACCGTCCTCTGTGACCAAGGCTTGCTGAACCTCATCGATGATCAGCACGACGTTGATCCCCGCCTGGTCAATCAGCTCCGTCAAGGCTTGAGCCAGGGTGGTGCCGCCAGGAGCCCCCAGGTTGTCGAGTTGCACACCGAAAGAAAAACCCAAGCCCCCCAGATTCAAACCTTTGATGCGTTGCAAGGCAGCAGCACCGGGCGTTTGAAATTGCTTAAAGGTTTGCTGAACTGCTTCGCAGACCAAGGCCAAGGGTGAGCGCGAGCGCTCTGCCCAAAGATCCACATAAATCACGCATGCACCCTCGGCCTCAAGTGCTGGGATCAGATCTTGTTTGAGGAAGGTCGTTTTCCCGATGCGCCGAATTCCAGACAGGAAAACCCCCGAGCGCACGTTCAATTGAAACGCGGTGGGATGCAAGAGCTGCTGGGCCATGGCCTGCGCATAACCGGTTCGGTGAAATACATCGGTTGTCATTGCCGTTTTACCCCGATTTATTCGATACGGATAATTATCCTTTAAAAATAAAAGAAAATCATTCACCCACACCCGGAGTGTTCTTTGGGTAACACAAGAAAAATCAGCAGACCGGGCGATCTGTGTCAGCCGTCACACCAAACGGGCAATCAATCCGCAAATCAGGCTCAAAATGACCGTGGTGGTGAGGGGAATGAACCACTCACGACCGAACAGACGGAAACGGAAATCACCGGGCAATTGGCCAAAGCCCAGCTTACGCAACCACGGCGTCAAGCCATTGATGAGCAACAGGGCCAGAAAGACAACGATGAGCCAGCGGAACATGCGTGGATTGTCACAGAGTGTGTGACCGGTCTCCGTGCGCAAACCCCAGGGGCTCCCAAGCTTCCCCCACACCGAGGGCGATCACCTTGAACAACTCGCCCATTTCATGTTCGGTGATGAGCTTTTGCGCCGTCGTTCGCTCGGCCAGCGAGGCCTGGGCCAAAGGCTCCAGCAAACCGCTGTTGATCAAAAAATGCGCCTGTGTGGTGTAACCCAATACCTGCAGCCCCGCGTCTTGGGCCGACAGCGCCACGCCGGTGAAATTCACATGGGCGGTGATGTCTTTTTCCCCCACCGCAGTCAACGGGTCGGGGTCGGCCTGATGCAAACGGTGACACATCACCGTGCCCATGTGACGCTGCGGGTGGTAATACTCACGCTCGGGAAAGCCGTAGTCGATGAAAAATGCCGCGCCCGCCATCCAGCGCTGGGCCAGCGTGCGCACAAACGCCTCGGCCTGAGGGTGGATTTCGGTCAGGTAATCGTGCACCCCTTCAATTTCCACCGGTGGCCGGCACTCGGTCGGTCGGTCGGCCCAGGCAAATCCCCCCTCGGCCGTGCTGATCACGCCGCGCTCGTGCCACACGCCGGACACACGCGCCAACAATTGCACGGGCATGGCGTCCAGCACCTCGTTGCCAACCACCACGCCTGAAAACTGCTCCGGCAACTCACTCACCCATAGCACGCGCGACCCCCAGGCCTGCAAGGCCTGTTGCTGCCGCACTCGCAAATCGCCCGACAGATCCACGATGGTGTAGCGAGAAATCTGATCCCCCAGGGTCTGCAACAACTGCGAAGCCAGAGCGCCCGTGCCGGCGCCAAACTCCCACACCTCATGCGTCCCGGTGCGCTCCAAGGCCTCTTGCACACTGCGCGCCAAGGTGCGCCCAAACCAGGGCGACAACTCGGGCGCGGTGACAAAGTCACTCCCCCCCTCAGGCCCCAGCCCCAACTTCGGCAGGCCGCCCGAGTAATACCCCATCCCCGGCGCGTACAACGCCATGGCCATGAAGCGATCAAACCCCACCCATCCCCCCGCCTGAGCGATGGCACGATGAAGCAGGCTGTACAAAGGAGAAGCAGGCGATTTCACGTCCGCCCCATTCTATGACTCGTTAATTGGGGTCAGATTCCAATTAAATTAATTCGTGCGGTTAATTGGAATCTGACCCCAATTAAATGACAATCGCACGATGAATTGGACCTTGATCACGGGGGGAGCGACGCGTCTGGGGCGAGAGATTGCCTTGGCGTTTGCGCGTGCGGGCTGGGGCGTGGCGTGCCACTACAGGCATTCGCAGGCTGCTGCGCTACAGCTGTGCGAAGAGATTCGACAGATGGGCTCGCAGGCCATCGCGGTTCAAGGCGAGTTGGCGGACGAGGCGTCGTGCCGGCGGTTTTTTGACGAGACGGTGCACACCACCGGGGCCGATTTGCGCTGCGTGGTCAACAACGCGTCGCTGTTTGAACCCGACGACGCCCGCCACATGGACGAAGCCCAGGCCCTGGCGCAGTGGCAGGTGAACCTCATGGCACCACTGCGGCTGAGCCGCTGGCTGGCGCAATTGCATGAAGCGAATGGCCACAGCAGCGGGCAGGCCAGCACCATCCATGTGCTGGACCAAAAGGTGTTCAACCTCAACCCCGACTATTTTTCCTACACGCTCAGCAAACTTGCGCTGGAGCGGGCCGTGGCCCTGCAAGCCCAGGCACTGGCCCCCACGCTGCGCGTCAATGCCGTGGCCCCGGGCTTGATGTACCTCAGCGGCCCGCAATCGGAGGACAATTTCAACGCCGCCAGCCGGGCCAACCTGTTGCGCCGCGCCATCAACCCGCAAGACGTTGCCGCCAGCGTGCTGTTCCTGGCCAACAACACCGGCATCACCGGCACGACCATTCAAGTCGACAACGGGCAGCACCTGGTGCCCTCCCCCCGCGACATCATGTTCGTGGTCGACGATCTGTTGCAGACCAAGCCCCGCACGGGCGCAGACCCTCAACCCACATGACCCCTGATTCCCTGCTGCCCACCCACCGCCGTCTTTTTTTACGCGGCCTCACCGTACCCACGCGCATTGGCATTCACGACTTCGAGCAAAACGCGCCGCAGCGCATCGTTTTTGACATCGAGCTGTATGTGCCGCTACACGCCAGCTCGCCCGCGCAAGACCAAATTCATGAAGTGGTGGACTACGACTTCGTTCGCCATGTGGTGCACGAGCGCATCGCACGCGGGCACATCAACCTGCAAGAAACCCTGGGCGACGACATCCTGGACGCCTTGCTGCAACACCCCGGCGTGGCTGCCGCCAGCGTGTCCACCCGCAAACCCGACGTTTACCCCGATTGTGAAGCCGTGGGCGTGCAAACCTTCCGCGCCAAACCCGGAGTGCTGTGACCATGGCCGCCAAAGGCACGCAAATACTCACCCTCACCGGCTTGCGCTTTGACGCCAACCTGGGCATTCTGGACCATGAGAAAAGCCACCCCCAACCTATTCAGGTGGATGCCGAATTGAACCTGGGCACGCAGCCGCTATTGCCGCACGATGATGACATCACCCATGTGCTGGATTACCGCAAAGTGCGGCAAATCATCATCGCCGAATGCACCGCCGAGCATGTGAACTTGCTGGAAACACTGATTGGCAAACTGGCCCACCGGCTGATGCAGCTGCACGGCGTGCTGGGGGTGCGGGTGAAGATCGCTAAATTAGCGATCTTTGAGGATTGTGAAGTGGCGATACGGGTGGAGACGGGGCAGTGGTGAGGGGGTCATTCCGCGTTGGGTTTGACCTCGTACCATTCAAAACGAATCTTTGACCCCATGGGGTACTCTGGCAATGCAATTTTTTGCGACCCCAGGGTTTGGTTCCTGGTGAGGTCACGATCCAGATCTGGCGTCGGAGCCACATGCGCCACAAAGGGGAACCCTTGCAAGAGACCCCGCAAGAACCCTTTGCGCTCAGCAATGAGGTGAAACACCACGTCCTCATAACCGTAATGCCCACAAAAATCTTCATCAAACCCACCCACCACATCCAGCGTGCTGCGGTGAATTAAAAAAGTATTGATGTGTGGTTGTGGCTGTTCTTCGCCATTCAAAATCCACGGAAACAAATAAATGACTCTAGGGTCCAGCTTGTCTAATTGACCGGCCAGCAACCCCAGCAAAGACGGATTGATTCGGTTATCGACATCAAAAAACAGCAGCCATTCCGCCGTACTTTTGGAGTGCAAGAGGTTCTTGGCGCCTGCCATGTTCCAAGGAATGTCGGTGGGGATGCGAAATAGCCTCAGTGGCAGGCCGTAGGTTCGCAACTTCAAAGGGGCATCCGAGCAATCATCTGCAATTAAAAACTCAATTGCCTCTGTGTCACGATGGGAAAGCGTGGACCAACTGTCAACCTGCTCCTGGGTTGCTTTGGCGGCGTTGTAGACATGGGTCAGGATTGCGAGTTTTTTCATGGGATTACGCAATTTGATGAGCTAACGTTTACGGGTTTTATCTTTCCAGAATAATACCCCCACTCGAACTCCCGATAACAACCAATAAGGGAGTTTCTTGTCGGGTAGTTCAACTGCCTTAAGGTCAGTTTTCGATCGACGCAAACATGGCACTAGCTAAACCAGCAGGCCACCATGCTTACCTCAAAACGGGAAAACAGTTAGATGTGAGGATAACGAGCTTGATAAAGTGTATGCTTGCAGTGTGGCCCCTAATCACGTCGCTCTGATGTTGTGCCATTTGGTTGTATTCTTTGTCTGTTTTATTGACCCACAGTCAGTCCCCAAAGAAAAATCATGAATCCATACAAAATCCCAGTCTACCGTCCAAGTCTCGTCGGAAACGAGAAAAAGTACGTTAATGAATGTCTTGACAGTACTTGGATTTCCTCTAAGGGACGATTTGTAGGTGAATTCGAGAGCTCTTTCGCAAAAAGAATCGGCATTGAACATGCAGCATCGGTCTGCAATGGTACAGTTGCATTGCACCTTGCATTACTCGCACTAGGTATTGAAGCTGGTGATGAAGTTATTGTTCCTACTTTGACTTACATAGCTTCTGTAAATGCAATTGCTTACACTGGAGCAACGCCAGTATTCGTTGACTCATGCCGGGACTCATGGCAAATGGATCCTGATGATGTTTTAAGACACATCACTCCACGCACAAGAGCCATCATGCCTGTTCACTTGTATGGTCAAGCTTGCAACATGGATGCTTTGTTAGCTATTGCAAAGCAGTACCGCATCTTTCTGATCGAGGACTGTGCAGAAGCATTTGGAACAACCTACAAAGGTCGGCACGTTGGAACTTTTGGCGACATCTCTACATTTAGCTTCTTCGGCAATAAAACCATTACCACTGGTGAAGGCGGTATGGTCGTCACTAACGACAAAACATTAGCAACTCGTGCAAAGCACTATAAGGGACAAGGCCTAGCCGAACACCGAGAATATTGGCATGATGTTGTGGGATATAACTATCGAATGACCAACATTGCCGCAGCGATTGGACTTGCTCAACTTGAGAACGCAGACAGTGTCATCGGGCGAAAGCGATCATTAGCCAAACGATATGCTGAAGCTCTTAAAGGAACGCCCGTCGAACTTCATCAAGAGCAAGTCGACACTTTTCACAGCTTTTGGATGGTGTCGATACTGGTTCCAACACCCGAGCAAAGAGATCCCTTGCGAGAAAAACTGCACAAAGATGGAATTGAAACACGCCCAGTATTCTTTCCTGTGCATACTATGCCGATGTATGCAAAAACTTACCGTCGTCATCCAGTCGCAGAAGACATTGCTTGGCGAGGGATAAACTTACCCAGCTGGCCCGACATGACTGATAAAGACATCGAGATGGTCTCCAATTCGATTGCTGAATATTTCAAGGTCTCGAAAAAATAAAATTTTTCAGGACTGGTGTTGGAAGCACATCACGATAATTTACCGGCCTTAAACCAGCAATCTAGCTCGATCCTTTTCTAAGCTTATCGCTCTTCAACTTTAAGAGTGATGGATTCAAAATTGGATGTATGCGAAAATATGCTTTATCGCAATAAAGCAGGGATTTAATTTATATAACTAATTTAAGTATGGATCACCAACAACCCGGGCTCTAACATACTTTGCTGGCGTACCATAAGCAATCTGATTGCTTGGCAAATCTTTATTTAAATAGCTATTCGCTCCAACAACACTATCATCTCCTATCCTCAAGCCATGTTTGATTACAGCACCTATAGATATGACAGATCGAAAACCAATTTTTACAGATCCACCTGTTACGGATGCAGGTGCTAGTGATGAGTAATCAAGCATTTCGCAGTCATGGTCAATAGACGCTTGCGTATTGATTAAACAAAATTTGCCCACTTTTGAGTTGGGTCCAATAACAGCCTTCGGCATTACAACCGTTCCGTCTGCAATCTCACAAAAAGATGAAACAACTGCAGTTGAATGAATCAGCGATGGAAAATTTAAATTTAAATTTTTAGACATCAGCTCTTTGTGTATTTTCTCTCTTAATGCATTGTCACCGACGGCTATTGCAAAGCTAAAGGACTCAGCATCTTCATAATTATCTATATCCCCCACTATGCTATAGCCTAATAAATTTAAATCCCTTTTGTCTTTATCCACAAAATACTTTATTTCGTAACCAGCAGATAAGGCAACGTTAGCAACGCTTACAGCGTGCCCGCCAGATCCAAATATCACAAGCGGACGCAATAGACTAGCGTTACTAGTGAAATGTTTACTTCCTCTCATATTTCTCCTTTGTCAGAATAGCTTTTAACTCTATAGCTCGCATAACAACAAAAAGAATCGTTTTAATATCATTTCCTGCAACACGTAACTACAAACATCATAAATGTAACATGGGAGGGTAATCGTCCCGGTAAAGCGTATGAGCGAGAAGTAGAATTTTTTCCAATGGAAAGGGTTCTATATAAAGAAGAGCACTTCTTGTATATTACATAAATACACTCAATCTCAACTATAAGAACAGCCACCGAAAATTCTCAGTAAACTCTAAAATTCCATTATCCATAAGTAGTATTTCTCTGGCGAAATTAACTAAAAAATTAAATACATTGCATGAAATTAAAGGCTTGTCAGGACAAATAAATCAACCTCGACCACTCTCAACAATATGCTTAAACTCCTCTAAAAGTTGAAAGCCGGCCGCTAGATCATAGGCCTGTGATACGCGCGAATCTATCGTAGCAAGCGAAGCCGGATTCTCGGCCGTATGGTTCGATAGAGAGTTTGCTTGCACCAATCTTGAATAAAGATCTTCAGCATCTCGGCATTTAAAGTAAAGAACACACCCTTGATTAAACTCTAAATTTGGCATGATATCGCTAGCCACTATCACTTTGGAAAGCATTGCAGCCTCTTGCATTCCACTGGCACCAGGCCCCCCCTCAAAGAGACTAGCCTGAACCAGTCCCTTACTGTGGAAGATAAGATCCAACTGATCTTGCCGATCAACCAGGCCCAGCGATTTCACACGATCCGCCAGATTTAGCTTCTCGATCTTTTTTAATATACTATCATTGTATTCAGAACTTCTATAGTCGTGAACAGATCCCGTGAAGATCAGGTCTAAGTCTGACTCAGCATTTCGATCGCAGAATTTCTTGAAAGATTCGATTATTAAATCGTGCTGCTTATGTATCCATCTTTGGCTGCAGGAAATGAAGTAATCTCTCTTAATACCGAATTTTTCTTTAACCAAGTGTGAATATTGAGAAGGTTGAACATTGGCGGAGAGACGAGGAAACCTGAAAATTTTCTTTGGCGGAAAATAACCTGGGAAAAATTGTCGAACATCATTGCTGACACTTTGGGAGTTCACATAAATAGCGGCACTTTCCTCAACGAGTTTTCTAAAATGCAGATCCCTACTGGCACGCTCGTCGGCAGAAAAAAACAACGGGAGGTACTCATGCTGGAAATCTGGTATGTAGCCCACCCATGGACAGTCAATTGAACCAGGCGATCTGCCTGATGGTCCTAATATTTCAATGTTATTTTGTTTAATAAATTCAGGTATATTACTAACAAAATAAATTTCCTGGATATTATTGCATTCAGAAAAAAAAGTCTGAAATGGTCCAGTGGGTATAATGGTAGGCCGTTGAATGCAAGTAAATACTCTCTCCTGTGCCAAGGGATCTGCCAGAAAATGGCTACCTACTGCGAAATACAACTTATCACCTGTTACTTCACAAGCCTGATTAAGTGATCTTGCAATATACCCCAGCAAATTAGCACCTCCCGTCCATGACAGAAAGTAATCACCCCAAAGCATAATATTCATTGCTGCCTCAACTCCTGTTTAAACCATAGTTAAATCCAAAATCAGATTCATTTTAGACTTTTTGCTGAGAGATAATTCTCAGCTCCTCCAAGAAATTACTGTTTCTTATTTTTATTAGCATTGTTTCAAGCGCAGTCTCTTCAACTTTTACTTCTGACATCCCTCCCCCCTTAAAATCACAGATAACGGCATTACTTACCAAATATCTTCTATATCGATTGAAGTATCGAAGCGTAAGATCGTAATCAGATGCGATGAGATATTTTTCATCAAAAAAACCAATTTGGGCAGCCAGTTCAGTACGCATGATCATCGCAGGGTGCGGGCAGAACATTCCCAAATGTAAATTAAGTGGGGCCGGATGAAAAATCGAATTTTTCTCCTTATGCCTCAGTGAATAGAAAAGAATATCTACTTGATCTTCCTCTTCATTTTGTTCTAACTGATTTAAAACCTGAACTATAGCATCCTCTACCAATAAGTCGCCAGCCCCCAAAATCATGAAATACTTACCTCTAGCATGCTTCAATGCCTGATTTAAACCTTGATATAAAGAATTATCTCTTTGAAAAAATATTCTCGCTCCTGCAAGCCTGCCGCCCTTCATCAAATCCATATCAGCCAATTCTGACGAATCTTTGATGACCCACTCAACTTTATCACTCACAAGAGGGATAACGCTCTCGGCAGTTTCGAAAATGTTTGAATCAGACTTATAAGTCGCTGTAACAATACTTAGGAGCATATTTAAAAACTTAAAATTTTATTGTATATCTTTGATGAATATGCTTTTTTTAAGATTTTCATCTCATTTCATTTTGCCAAATGGCATTTTTACGCTCGTACAAATAAAGCAAAATCTGTGCCAAAAAATTCCGACACTTGTTTGCCATTTTTCAAAAAAGAGTTTTAGCCACATGCCAACCACCCCTGCGACAATCCCCCCATGCCC
>JACCDW010448365.1_pt1 | contig 28937 bp, 27 predicted proteins | sample 7449781 | NCBI WGS metagenome assembly JACCDW01 (sample SAMN15323449, study PRJNA562643) | freshwater metagenome | isolation source: river surface water | place: USA:Blue River Watershed | collected 2017-08-18
AATACGGCTTTTAATCAGTAGGTCGCTGGTTCGAATCCAGCACGGCTCACCATTAAAGCATTGGAATTACGGGATGTTTTTCCTTCCAATGCTTGGTGAGATGCCATTCAGGACAATGTGAACAGGTAACACCTGATTTGAGGGCCTCGAATCAAGGGCTTCGATTCAGAGATCAGATCAACCATGTGCACCTTTGTGTGCCGCGCGCCGGATCGCCCGAGTTTAGGCAGTTCCGCGGATAATGAGTTGCGGGGGCATGACGACGGATTCGGAGTTCTGCCCCGCAATGCGGCGCAGCAGCAAATCTACCATGGATCGCGCGCCGGCTTGGATGTCCTGTCGAATTGTGGTCAGCGGCGGGTTTGTCTGGCTGGCAATGGGCAGGTCATCAAAGCCAACCAACCGAACCTGATCCGGCAAACTCACGCCCATTTTGGCAAGCTGATGAAGGCAAGCGACGCCAATTGTATCCGTCGCCGCGAAAATGCCGTCATAATCTTTAATCAAGGTCGGCAGATATTTCGCGACTTCGCCTTGCATGACATCGCGTGACAAATGCGTGGGAAAGGCCTTGATCGGCACACCGAGCCGCTGTGCTGCCTCCTGCGCGCCCGCAAATCGGGCCCCAAATTCAATGGGGCCCGTATCGCCAAGAAAAGCAATGGCCTTTGCGCCGTCGGCAATGAGGCGCTCCACAGCCAGTCGGCCGCCCAGCCGGTTATCAGTGCCGACCACGCAATGCCGCTGCCCCTCACGGTGATTGCCCCAGACGACCATCGCGCGATAGCCATCGGCCACGTCCTCCAGCCGCTCAAACTGATCCGACTGGCCAATGACAATCAGGCCATCAATCATGCCCGAGCCGATGAACTTATCCAACCAGTCCTCATCTCGGTCGGGGATCACGCGCCGCAACATTAAGTCGAACCCCTTGTCCGTCAGCTCATCAGCCAAATGGCCCAACAGGGTCATGAAAAAGCTGTCGGAGACCTGCTGATGCCGGTCATGGCCAAGGGGAATGGCAACGCCGACAACGCCCGTTTTCTGACGTCGCAAATTGCTGGCCATTTGATTTGGGCGAAAGCCATATTCCCGCGCCAGGGCCTGAATCCGCTCTCGCGTTCGGGCTTTGACAAGGCTGCTATTGGCTAAGGCACGCGAAACAGTTCCCGCAGACACCCCCGCGATACCGGCCAAATCTGTAATTGTGCGCACCGCGTCTTTCGGCGGCTTTTCTTGGCACAGATCGTCTAAATCATCCCGCGCACTCATGCAGGATCCTGCCGCGCCTGATCTGCCGCCAATTGGCGCGGGCGCCCACCAGCATCGACAAACAGTGTCGCGACGGCACCAATCAGCATCATAATCCCGCCCATCACGAGCACATTGCGCGGATCACCGGCCAAAAGCCCATCATATAAAAACGGCATGGTGAGTGTCTGTATCAGCATCGGTATGACAATGAACATATTGAATATACCCATGTAAATTCCGTTGCGTTCCCGAGGGATAACCCCAGCCAGCATTACATAGCTGTTGCCCATCATGCCAGCCCAGCCAATCCCAATCCCAATCATCAGGAGGAAAAGGCTACCGGGTGTTGCTGCACTGGGAATGAAAAGCATCGCTGCACCGGATGCAGCAAGGCAGGCAACATGGGCGTTACGCGCGCCAAAGCGGCGGACAATTGGGATCAGCGCCAGCGCCGCCACAAAAGCGAGGAAGTTATAAAGAGCGCCTGCCTGCTGCGTGGTCAAAACCGCCTCTCGAAAAGCTGCGCTTTGGGCATCGCTGCTCTTGTAAATCGACAAGGCCACAGCAAAGCTAATATATTGCCAATAGGCGAACATGGCATACCATTGGCACAGCATGGCCAGCGCAAGTTGCCGCATTGGCTTTGGCATATCACGCACGGCATCCATGATTTCGCGCGCTGTGGCAGAGACAGTGAGCGGCTTTGCCGCCAAGTCTTCCTGCTCGGCCGGACTTAGTGGGAGTTCTGGTACGCGGAAGATTGACCAGATAATGGTCGAGAGCGATAAAATTGCCCCAATGATAAAGGCGATTTTCACAATGACGGGAATGCCATTGGCATCCAAAATATCCTGCGAGATGAACGCCGTCAAAAGCGTCGGCGCGAGATAAGACGCCGTTTGTGCCAGGCCAGTAAAGGCGCTTTGGATCAGAAAGCCGGCAGTCTGTTGATCGGGCAAGAGGCGATCGGCAACATAGGCGCGATAAGGCTCCATCGTGATGTTATTGCCAGCATCCAAAATCCACAAAAGCGATGCGGCCATCCACAAGCTGCTGGAATAGGGCATAGCAAACAGGCTTAGGGAACACAGAATGGCGCCGATTAAGAAGTAAGGCGTGCGTCGCCCAAGCCGAGACTTGGTTCGGTCGCTCATCGCGCCGACAATGGGCTGAACCAAAAGGCCTGTCATTGGCCCGGCCAGCCACAATAAGGGCATGGTGGCATGGTCTGCGCCCAATATGCCGTAAATCGGGCCCATATTTGCTTGTTGCAGCCCAAAGCTGAACTGAAGGCCAAAAAAGCCGATGTTCATTTCGATGAGTCGCAGCAAGGATAGCCGCGGTTTTTGACCAAGCATCCGACTCTCTCCCTCTATCCCGTACAGCCCTAAGGCCGCTTTTATGACCATAGGACTGACACAAGAATATCGATAATGCAAAGGTTTGTATTTTTTAATTGCAAACCTTTGCATTTTGTCTAATCGACTCGCCACAGAAATTCAGGAGAGGAAAGAGGTCGTTATGAAAATTCGTCATGCACTCATTCTTGGGGTTGCTGTTTCCGCCCTTACAATGCCCGCTTTTGCCCCGGCCTTTGCGCAAACTGCTAAGGCCGCAACGGAAGATGCCGATGCGCAGGATAGCCTGGGCCTTGATGAAATTGTGGTGACCGCGGTATCGCGTAGCGCCAATCGTCTGCAAAGCTCCGTTTCTGTGAGCTCGCTTGACAGCGTGGCTATTGCCGAAGCCGCTCCACGCACCACGGCAGAAATTTTCCGCCAGATTCCGGGGATCCGGTCAGAATCCACAGGCGGTGATGGGAACGCAAATATTGCGGTCCGCGGGCTTCCTGTCGCATCCGGCGGCGCAAAGTTCCTTCAACTTCAGGAAGACGGGCTTCCCGTTCTTCAGTTCGGCGACATCAGCTTTGGGAATGCCGACATCTTCTTGCGCGCTGACCAGACCATCCGGTCGATCCAGGCCGTGCGCGGCGGTTCTGCGTCTACGCTTGCCTCCAACGCGCCGGGTGGCGTCATCAACTTCATTTCTAAGGATGGCAGCCAGGAAGGCGGCACCGTGATTGCCACGGCTGGCCTTGATTATGACGAGTATCGCCTCGATTTTAACTATGGTGGCAAGATCAGCGATAAGACTCGCTTTAACATTGGCGGCTTCTGGCGCGATGGCGAAGGCCCCCGCAGCGCCGGGTATAATGGCAATAGCGGCTATCAGATCAAAGCCAATCTGACGCAGGACTTTGAGGCCGGTTATGTGCGCCTTTATGCCAAGCACCTGAATGATCGTGCTATTGGCTATCTGCCCATGCCCGCCTTAGTCACAGGCACAAATGCCGATCCGAAGTTCCAGTCTTTCACCAATTTCGACATTCGCAAGGACACGCTGCACAGCGCCTATTTCACCAATAGCTTTGGTCTGGATGGCAACAACAACCGGCGCACCACTGACATTACAGATGGCATGCACCCAGTTGTGACAACGCTTGGCTTGGAAGCGGTGTTTGAAGTTGCGGACGGCCTCACGCTGGAAGAGCGGTTCCGCTGGTCGGACATTTCGGGCCGCTTCGTCTCGCCCTTCCCGGCCAGTGTTGGCAATGCCGCCACAATTGGCAATGCCGCCGGCAAGTTGTTGACGGGCTTTGCGGGCAATTATGGCCTTGTCTACGCCAATGGCCCCAATGCCGGTAAGGCGTTCAACAATGCCAACGGCCTGTTGATGCAGGTGCATCTCTTCAACACCGAAATCAACGATCTGGGCGGTTTCACCAACGATCTGAAGCTGGTGAAGTCGCTGGGGTCAACCACGCTGACGGGTGGCTTGTATAAGGCGCGCCAAACAATCAGCATGGACTGGGTCTGGGATAGCTTCTTGATGGAAGTGCGTGGCAACAACGCGGCGCTTGTTAATCTGGTCAGTCCCGGAACGACAACTGTTCTCTCGCGCAACGGCCTATATGCCTATGGCGTGCCGGAATGGGGCAATTGCTGCCAGCGCAGCTATGACGTCAACTATGACATCACCGCGCCTTATGTTGCCGCTGGCTTTGAAAGCGGCGATCTTTCACTCGATGCGAGCGCGCGTTGGGACAATGTCTCGGCCCGTGGCACTTATGCAGGCCCGCTGCAGGTCAGCAGTTATGATGTGGACGGAAACGGCACCATCGCACCCGTCGAACGGAGTGTCTCGCTGATTGACAAGGCCAATCCGAGCCGCGTCAATTATGATGTGAATTACGTGTCTTGGTCAGTCGGCGCGAATTACCGTCTGTCGCCTGATGCGGCTGTCTTTGCCCGCGCCAGCCGCGGCGGCCGCGCCAATGCAGACCGTCTGCTGTATGGCACAATCTTGCCCAACGGCTCGGTCCGCAAGGAAGATGCCATTGATTATGTGAACCAGTATGAACTGGGCCTCAAATATCGCACGGGTGGCTTGGGTCTGTTTGCCACGGCATTCTATGCCAAGACGCAGGAGCAGAATTACGAGGCGACCACGCAGCGCTTCTTTGACCGGACCTACACCGCCAAGGGTCTCGAATTGGAAGCTGCCTATCGTTCGGGCATCTTCGATGTGCGGGCAGGCGCAACCTGGACGGATGCTGAAATCTCTAAGGATGCCATCACGCCCGCCAATCAGGGGAAGACGCCGCGTCGTCAGGCAAAGCTGATCTATCAGCTGACACCCGCCGTTGATCTTGAGACCACACGCGTTGGCCTGAACATTGTCGGCACGACAAAGGCCTATGCCCAGGATAATAATCAGTTGATTTTCCCTGGCTATACGCAGGTCAATGCCTTCATCTCCCATCGTCCGATTGATCGGGTTGAACTGTCGCTGAATGCGAACAACCTCTTCAATGTCACGGGCATTACAGAGGCGGAAGAAGGGTCGATCACTGCCAACACCAACAATTATATCCGCGCCCGTTCCATCAACGGCCGGACGGTTTCGGCATCGATCCGCTTCGACTTCTAATCTGGACAATCAAGGGGCCTGTCGTCATGTGCGGCAGGCCCCTGTTTTTTTTGAGTTTTCTAAGAGAATTGACATGACGACCCACTGGACGCCAGATGATGTTCGCCGCATTTCTCTGACAGATATCGCCACGCCTTGCCTCATCAGGGCCGTTGACCGATCCTATCCTGACCCAGCGACACTTTATTGGGATATGTGGCCTATCCAACGCCGGGACGGGTATATTGCCCAAGTTCATGGCCGTGAAGTCTGGATGGCGTTGACAGCCCCAGACCGCGGCGATCCCAGCCTGCGTCATTTTGAGGCAAAAATCCGCTTTTTGGAACGGCGCGACGGCAATTGGCATGATCTGGGCCCGGTGCTGCCCGAGTTTCAGGTTCCTTATGAACGCGAATGGGCGGGCTCTGCCTGTCTCGATGGCGATCAGGTAACACTTTTCTTCACTGGGGCCGGCGTCCATGATCGTCCCCATGGTTATCAGCAGGCTTTGTTTGAAGCGCACGGCACGCTGGCCACTGAGGATCATGGCCCCGGCCTTGCGATAAGCTGGGATGCCCCGCGCCAGTCCGTAACCCAAATGACACCAGATTATATGCCGGCTGATGCGCATGAAGGCGAAGCGGGCAAGATCAAGGCGTTCCGCGACCCAGCCTATTTTTGCGATCCCGCGGATGGCGGCGAGTATCTGATCTTCACTGGGTCGCTGGCCAATGCCAAGAGCGCCTATAATGGCGCCATTGGCATCGCGCGTAAATCCGGCGCGTCGTGGGACTTGTTGCCACCGCTTATCCACGCGGATGGCGTCAATAATGAGCTAGAGCGCGCCCATATCGTCTATTCAGCTGGCCGATATTACGCTTTTTGGGCAACGCAAACCTGCACCTTTTCGCCAGAATTGCGCCATGCGCCCAACGGCCTTTACGGCATGGTCGCCGATCATTTGTTCGGCCCCTATCGCCCCTTGAACGGCAGCGGGCTTGTGTTGGCCAATCCGGCACAGGCGCCGACACAGGCCTATAGCTGGTTTGTATCAGCTGATCTCATCGTCGCCAGCTTCGTTGATGCATGGGGAGAGGTTGGCAAAGCCGCGCAGGATGATCTGCAATTCGGCGGCGTTCCTGCCCCGCTTCTGAAGCTGCGTATTGATGGCGATCTCTGCCTGCTGGAAACAACGGGGTTACCAGCGTGACGGCGGGTTCAAACCCTTTGCGCGGCGGCATTGAGGCGGGAGGCACAAAATTTGTGCTGGTAACGGGAACGCCTGATCAGAAAATTGTTGCGCGCCACAGCATTCCCACCACCTCTCCTGCGGAAACGCTGGCTCGCGCGGCTGACTGGTTTCGTCAGCAAGAGCCCGTTGCGGCGATTGGCATTGCAAGCTTTGGTCCTGTGGACATCAATCCGGCCTCACCGACATGGGGTCATATTCAGCAAACGCCAAAGTCAGACTGGTCCAATTGTGACCTTGCTGGTTTTTTTGCACAGCAATTTGGTGTCCCAATTGGCTTTGACACAGATGTGAATGCCGCGGCCATAGCTGAAGCCCAGAACCAGCCCGCCGACACATGCCTCGCTTATGTCACCATTGGGACAGGAATTGGCGGTGGGGTGGTTGTGAATGGGGCTCCCATTCATGGCGCTGCCCATCCTGAAATGGGCCATATTTACCCGCGCCGACCGCAAAATGACCGCAATTTTGGGGGAATTTGCCCCTATCATGGCGATTGTCTTGAAGGATTGGCATCCGGCCCGGCCATTTTCGCGCGCTGGGGGGCAAATCTCTCTGATCTCCCGACAGATCATGACGCGCGGGGCATAATCGCAGAATATCTGGCTCAACTTTGCCATATGATCTTTGCAACTCTGTCCGCACATCGCGTGGTTTTGGGCGGCGGTGTGATGCAGACCCCCGGCCTGTTAGAGCTTGTCCGCGCGCAGGCGGCCCGGCTGGATGGGGACTATCTTCCCGGGCGCGCGCAGCACCACATCTGCCGGCCAGTACATGGTGATAATGCCGGGGCTATCGGGGCGCTTCTCTTGGCGGAAAAGGCGCTGGATCAGGCCTTGAATGTGTGATCCGGCCGCTGCTTAGGGGCCAGCGCGGCACACGCCCTTTTCTTAGGGTTGCAGATTGGCGTGTGCAGCGTCGTCGGGCGTCCTTGCCCTAGAGCGTCTGGCAGCTGGACTGGCGGCGAACCGGATCGAGCGTGCCAATTTCCGCTGGGGTGCGCAGCAATAGCCGGATCAGCGCAATGCCGCGATCATAGTCAACACGCACCACTTCTGTGCCTTTGGGCACGGCTTGGTCGGTGCGGGCCAGAATAATCTGATAGGCTTTGCCGCCCGCTTGCTGATCGTTGCGAACAAAAACCACATCAGTGCGCGCGTCAAAAATGCTCAGGGAAGAATAGCGTCCCGGTGCGGGCGTGACTTTAATCAGCAAGGGGCCCTTGCTCAAATCATAAGGGCAGGAAGAATAGGCCAAATCGGGGCTTGGCCGCACAATGGGCTGGTTCTCGGCTGTGGGCAATGTGCCGTGGCGCATCACATTGACGCCGCCTTCAGCTGAGATGCGGCGAATGGCGGCTTCCATCAGCCCATAAGTTGACAGGGCCAAGCCACCATACCAGCCCAGTACAGCTGCCCCAATCGCGACGAGCACAGGTCCGATCCAACGAGTCATGCGCAGCTCTCCTTGGTCAGCATCGGCAGATGTGCGGTGGCGGGCGATGTCATAAAAGCAGGCCCGGGATTATACATACGCAAGGTCAGCTCAAAGGGCTGGCCCGCCAAGCTGGGCAACCAATAGCCACTGCGCGGCCGGGTGGGCGCGATGGTGACTTGCCAGCCCTTTTCCGCTTCTTCTGCGCTCAGTGTCGCGCCACTAAATGACCAAAGCCGCGCCGCGTTAGGCTGCAAATAGCCCTCTGAGTCATACAGAGTGATGCTCCACCAGCGGCTGTCCACGGCTTTGCCAGAAAGCCGATAGGTGCAATTGCCATCCAGAAGCGCGCCGGCGCTATCGCGCGTTGCGGCCCAATAGACTGTTTCAGTTTTGGGCAAGGCAAGTAGGCCACGCCGGGCCACTGCTGCGCGCGTCAAAGCATCTGCAGACGCCACGCCATAGCTCAGAGATGTTGACCAAGGGCCATTGCGCACGGCGCCATCCGTAAAGCCGCGCCCTGTGGCGTGCCACGCAAGGCCCACCCCGAGAGCAAGGCCAATCAACCCGCCTGCTATATACCGCCGCTTGCCTGCCATCGGCCAGCCTCCCCTTTTGATGAGGAAAGGCTAACGCGTTAACCGCGCAATGAAAAGGGCGAAGCCGAATTGGGAGAAAGAATAGGCTGGGCTCTGCCTCGTCTCTCACCCCATGGCTTAGCCTTGAATGGGATATTTCCGAGGGCGGCCCCGTTTGGGATGCGGGGCTTTACCCAAACCCATTTGAACGGCAAGCGCCTGCCGACGGGCGGCATAAGTGGGCGCGACCAACGGATAATCATCCCCCAACGCCCAGCGTGCCCGATAGTCCCGCGGGGAGAGGCCATGTTCAGCCGCCAAATGCCGCTTCAACAATTTCATCGACACGCCGCATTCAAGGCAGGTGATGGTATCCTTTTGAATTGAGGATGCAATTGGCACGGCGGGCTTGCGCGACAAAGGCTGCGCTTTATTCCCTTCCGCAATGTCGATGAGTGCTGCATGAACAGAGTGAATAAGCACAGGCACATCTGCTGCGGCTACGCTATTATTGCTGACATGCGCAGATACGATATCTGCTGACAAATTTATAATAAAATTCTGATCCACAAGAACGCCTCGCTACAAAACACGACCAATTGATCAAAAATATTCAATATGGCCAAACATTTAACTGAAACACGTAAATATAATCAATCCTGACTAGTTTTGATTATATCTACTGGAAGCATATTTGCGTTTATCAGTGTATAAAAGTCAAGTCTGTTCAACATTCAGTGAGAGGTGATGGCCGTTTTAAAGCAAAGTAGGCACTTGGCTATTGCGATATGATTGATTTGGACATATCTGCTAAGGCCTTGGTTTAGAAAGATAAGACAATGGAACAATCTGAACAACAGCTGCTTCGTTATGCGGTCGACGTCGTCACTGCACATGTCGGGAATAATCCTGTTGCGGTGAGTGATGTTCCCGCTTTTCTGCGTGAAGTCTACACGGCACTGCAGGAGCTTGATGGCCAAAAGGCGCCAGAAGCACCGCGTGCTGAGCCCGCAGTTCCAATCAAGTCGTCAGTCAAGCGTGACTATATTGTCTGCTTGGAAGATGGTAAAAAACTGCGGATGTTGAAGCGTTATTTGAAGACGCAATATGGGATGACGCCCGATCAATATCGCACCAAATGGGGCTTGCCGGCAGATTATCCGATGAACGCCCCTGCTTTGGCTGAACAGCGGAGCACGGCGGCCCGTAATATTGGCCTTGGCCGCAAGGCAAAGGCATCCCGCGGGAAGTAATCCGCTCTTTTTTCGTCACTTAGGCTGCAAAAAAGCAGCATTTGCGTAATTTGCTGGCTTTGCAGGCGCGGCAGGGGCGTTTAGGGAACAGTCCGTCCCTTCACCCTTTGCCGTTGCCGAGGCCAGCATGACGCACCAGTTCGATAAGTCCAAACTTCCCAGCCGCCACGTGTCTGTGGGGCCGGAACGCGCGCCGCATCGCAGCTATTATTATGCGATGGGCCTGACCGAAGAACAGATTGCCCGCCCCTTTGTTGGCGTTGTCTCGGCCGGCAATGATTCCGCGCCGTGCAATACGGCGCTGGACCATCAAGCTGATGTCGCCCGGCGCGGCGTGGATGAGGCCGGCGGCCTCTCGCGCCGGTTCAACACCATCACAGTCACTGATGGCATCGCGATGGGCCATCAAGGCATGAAATCCTCGCTTGTCAGCCGCGAAGTCATTGCGGACTCAGTGGAATTATCAGTGCGCGGCCATTGCTATGATGCGCTGGTGGGCTTTGCCGGTTGCGATAAATCTCTGCCCGGCATGATGATGGCCATGCTGCGCCTCAATGTGCCGTCGATCTTCGTATATGGCGGGTCGATCCTGCCGGGCCGCTATCAGGACCGTGATATCACTGTTGTTGATGTGTTCGAAGTGGTCGGCAAATATGCAGCGGGCAACTGCCCCTTGTCAGAAGTTCACGCCCTCGAAAAGGCAGCCTGCCCGGGGCACGGCGCGTGCGGTGGCCAATATACGGCGAACACCATGGCCTGTGTGGCCGAAGCCATTGGCCTGTCGCTCCCCAATTCCAACATGGCGCCCGCGCCCTACACCACGCGTGACCAGATTGCGCATGCAGCGGGTGTTCAAGTGATGGAGCTGCTCGCCCGCAATCTGCGTCCGCGGGATATTTGCACGCGCGATGCGTTTGAAAATGCGGCCCGTGTGGTTGCTGCCACAGGCGGGTCCACCAATGCCGCGCTGCATTTGCCCGCGATGGCGCATGAAGCGGGGATTGAGTTTGATCTGTTTGATGTCGCTGAGATCTTCAAGACCACACCGTACATGGCCGATTTGAAGCCTGGCGGAAATTATGTTGCCAAGGATATGTATGAGGCTGGCGGCGTTTATATGCTGATGAAGTCGCTTTTGTCAGAAGGCTTTTTGAAGGGCGATTGCCTGACAGTGACGGGCAAAACGCTGGGTGAGAATATTGAGGAGATCACCTGGAACCCAGACCAGAAGGTGATTTACCCAGCGACCAAGCCTCTCTCGCCCACGGGCGGGGTTGTCGGCCTGCGCGGATCGCTTGCGCCCAATGGCGCAATTGTGAAAGTGGCAGGCATGGCCCGGCTGCAGTTCAAAGGCCCCGCCATTGTCTTTGATTGTGAAGAAGAGGCATTTGCCGCGGTCGAAGCGCGGCAAATTCAGGAAGGCCAAGTCGTCGTCATCCGCTATGAAGGGCCAAAGGGCGGCCCCGGCATGCGTGAGATGCTGTCGACCACAGCAGCGCTCTATGGCCTTGGCATGGGGGAGAAGGTGGCGCTGATCACCGATGGTCGCTTCTCAGGCGCAACGCGCGGCTTCTGCATTGGCCATGTCGGCCCCGAGGCTGCCGACTGTGGGCCCATCGCGCTGGTTGAGAATGGCGACATCATTGAAATTGATGCTGAAAAAGGCACGATTGATCTGCTCGTCGCCCCAGAAATTCTTGCAGAGCGCAAAAAGAGCTGGACGCCGCGCGTCAATGATTATGGCTCGGGCGCCTTGTGGCGTTATGCCCAAAATGTGGGCCCGGCCTATCAGGGCGCGGTCACGCATCCTGGCGCCAAGGCTGAGAGCCATGTCTATGCGGATATCTGATTGACGCCGCTGACGGGACCTATTCTGACAGCCGCAGAAATGCGGGCGGCAGAGGCTGCAGCTATTGCCGCGGGTATAAGCGTCGATCGTCTTATGGAGCGGGCCGGGCACGCGCTGGCTGAGGCCGTGTGGCGCTTTGGCGGGGGGCGGCCTGCGCTTGTGCTCTGTGGGCCGGGCAATAATGGCGGCGATGGCTATGTCGCGGCGCGGCTGCTGCGCGACAAGGGGCTGGAGGTGCGGTTGGCCGCCCTTGCCCCACCCGCAACGGATGTTGCCCAGCGGGCGGCCCAAGGCTGGCAGGGGCAGGTTGAACCCTTGGCCGAAGCAGCACCTGCGCCTGTGCTGCTGGATTGCCTATTTGGCACGGGCCTCACGCGGCCATTGGCAGACGCCATTGCAACCAAATGCGCATCCCTGCGTGCCGAGGCCGGCATGGTCATTGCAGCTGATGTGCCCAGTGGTGTGGGAACGGATGATGGCCGGGCCTTGGGGGCAATGCCAGCCAATGTCACGATAGCGCTGGGTGCCCTAAAGCCAGCCCATCTTTTGCAGCCTTCAGCGCATCTGTGCGGCCATATCGTCTGTGCTGATATTGGCATTATGGCTGACAGCCACTGCCATGTGGCGGGGCGGCCGCATCTGCCGCCGCCGGGGCCAGACGATCATAAATATACGCGCGGGCTGGTCGCAGTTGTGGCGGGGCAGATGGCGGGAGCCGCTGGCTTGTGTGCTGCAGCGGCGGCGCGTGCGGGGGCAGGCTATGTCATGCTGGCAGAGGGGCAGGCAGCGGGCCTGCCGCTGTCCATTGTCCACCGGCCGCTGGATGAGGTGCTGGCAGACAGACGGGTTTCCGCGCTCATTATCGGACCTGGCCTTGGTCGTGATGATGGCGCGCGGCGCAAGCTGGCAGCTGTGCTGGATGTAGACTGTCCGCTCCTCCTTGATGCAGATGCATTGCACCTTATTGATTTGGCGCAGCTGCGCCGCCGGACCGCGCCCACCTTGCTGACACCCCATAAGGGGGAGTTTGCGGCGCTGTTTGGTGATGCAGGCGGCGGCAGTAAGCTGGATCGGGCACGCCATGCTGCGGCCCAATCGGGCGCGACAATCATCTTCAAAGGCGCCGATAGCGTGGTGGCTGCACCTGATGGCCGAGCCTTGCTCAGTGCTGGCAGCCCAGCTTGGCTGGCGAGTGCGGGCACAGGCGATGTGCTGGCGGGCATTGCCGGGGCCATGCTCGCGCGTGGGCAGGATGCACTGACAGCGGCCGAAGCGGCGCTATGGCTTCATAAACGGGCGGCAGCCTTGGCAGGCCCTGCATTGATTGCGGATGATGTGCTGCTGGCCCTTCCAACAGCTTTTGCAGAAAGCACAAGATGAGCGGTGATCTGATTATCAAGCTGGCCGCGCGCGGCGATGGGGTCACAGCCTCGGGCCGCTATGCATCTGGCGCTGCCCCGGGGGATATTCTGGAAGATGATGGCCGGATTACGCCCGGACCACGCCATATTGCCCCAGTCTGTCGCCATGTGCCTGAGTGCGGCGGCTGCCAATTGCAGCATGCTGATGATGCCGCGCGTGCAGAGTTTGTGGCGGATCGCATTCTCTCAGCTTTGGCGGCGCAAGGCCTGGCCAATATTGTTTTGCGCCCGGCGCATATGTCGCCAGCCGAAAGCCGTCGTCGCGTTGCCATGCGCGCGGAACGGCGGGGTAAGCAGGTTCTGCTGGGCTTTAGCGCGGCCAAAACCAACCGCATTGTTGATCTGGCACATTGCCCAGTAATGCACCCCGCTTTGGCGGCACTGGTGCGGCCACTGCGTGGTTTGTTGGCGCAGCTCATTCCGGACAGGCGCGGCGCCTCGATCCGCATGACACTGGCCGATCAGGGCGTGGACCTTTTAATTGCGGGCGTTGAGGCAGAGGGCCTAGCCGCGGCAGACGCGCTGACGCAATTTGCGCACACACATAAACTGGCCCGGTTGTCCATTGATGAAGGCTTTGGCGCGGCCGCGCGGTGGGAGCCTGATCCCGTCACCATCACGCTGGGGGGCATTGCCGTGCCACTGCCCGAAGGGGCCTTTTTGCAGGCGACAGCGGATGGTGAGGCAGCCTTGGTGGCTGCGGTGCATGAGATTGTGGGCGAGGCCCGTAAAACGGCAGATCTTTTTGCTGGGCTGGGCACGTTTGCCCTTTCCCTCACAGGGCATGTGACGGCGGCTGAAGGGGCGCGCGATGCCATTTTAGCGCTGCAGATGGCCGCCAATCGCGCCGGTCGCCATGTGCAGGCCGACCATCGCGATTTGTTTCGGCGGCCGCTGTCCGTGGCTGAGTTAAATCAGTTTGAAGCTGTGGTGCTTGATCCGCCGCGCGCCGGGGCGAAAGAGCAGATGGAAACGCTGGCGCAATCAGCTGTGCCGCGCATTGCCTATGTCAGCTGCAATCCCTCCACCTTTGCACGCGATGCTGCCGTGCTGGTGGCGGGTGGCTATCATGTGGACTGGATTCAGCCGGTCGGCCAGTTCCGCTGGTCTACCCATGTGGAACTGGCCGCCGCTTTTACAAAGGCTTAAACAGCCAGCTTAGCCGTGAAACGCCGCCATCACGGTGTGGACGACAAGGGCAATCAGCACCAAGCTCGACAGGCTGAAGAGCAGGAAGCGGATCATCACTTTATTGATCGTGGCTTGCACCAGCGAGTGGACGATACGCAGGCCAACATAAGCCCAAGCCAGTGTCGCGTTAAGGCCATTGCCTTGGCCCATCAGCGCAAGGGCAAGAGCCACAGCATAAAACACTGTCGGGGCTTCATGCAGATGGTTGTAATTATGCGCTTTCCATTGGGTTTGCGCGGGCAGCAGCTGGTCCAGCGTCTTGCCGCCTTGGCGAACCAATTCATCGGGATCCAGCTTGGCTGCTGTCATGGCGGGCAAGCGGGTGGCATACATCCAGACCCACATCACCATTGTCCATGCGGCGAGCACCGCCAAGGGTTTCAAAATTTCAGCAGTCATATCCATAGTCCCCTCCATTTGCTTGTTGAATTTAGATAGCCAGCGTCACGCGCACGGCGTTGATCGCCAGAACTGTCAGGCACAAAGACGATGCCAAGAACAGCGTAAAGCGCACCGGAATAGTGTTGACCAATGATTGCCATAGGCTGTGCGCAATGCGCAGGCCAGCATAGCCCCAGGCCAGCTGGGCATTCAGCCCATCGCCGGCCCCCGCCAGCGCGAGAATGGCAACAACGGCGTAAAACAGCGTCGGCTGTTCCATCAAATGCGTGTAATTATGGGATTTCCAACTGACGCTATCGGGCAAGCGGCCTTCCAGATCCTGCCCACGCCCGCCCGGTTTGGCATTTTTCAAATCATTGCCCAGCTTGGCCATGGCCGGTAGGCGTGTGCCCGCCATCCAATAGAGCATGACAACTGACCACAGCACCAGCACAGCCGCTGGCGCCAAAATTGGTGACCCCATTTCCCCCTCCTCAAGTCTTATGACGTGTTGTGGAGCGGCAAGCTGCCTCGCTTGAGTCTCAGGGTCAAGCAAAAGCCCGCGTGCAGTGTCATAGGGATGGACGGACCCAAAACTGACCTACAAAAAAGCCCCAGCCAAAGGCCGGGGCTTTTTCGTTTTAATTTGGCCGCTTGGCTCAGGCAAAAAGCTTTGCCCAACCGCGCTTGGCACGCGTTTTCCAATGCCCACGATGATAGGCGTCGGATGCCAGCAGCGGCATAACCGAGCCTGCTTCAGCAAACACCATTTGTTCAATGCCCGTATTCACCTTGCCCCAGCTGGCGGCTTCTTGCAGCGTTGAGGACGAACAGGCACCATCGCGCACGTCGGCAACCGTAATCTGCACGGCATATTTGTGGACGGCGACATCTTCATGGCCCAGAATTTCGGCACAGACGACTGTGTCTTGAATGAAGTTCTTGGGCACGCCGCCGCCAATCATCAACAGGCCCGTTTCGCCAGCCTTAATCTTGATATCGGTCAGTTCGCGGAAGTCAGCGACAGCATCAATCATCAAATAGGGCTTGCCCGCCTTCATCTGATCTACCTGATGTTTGACGAGGCCAAAGCCTGCCGAGCTATCAACAAAGGCCGGGCAGAAAATTGGCACATCATGCTCATAAGCGAGCTTAACGAGGCTGTTTTCCTTCTTGCCATGTTCCGACAAATAGCGGCCCATTTCCCGAATGAAGGCGCGGCTGGAATAGGCCTTGGGCTCTAGCTCATTTGCGATCTTGTTGATCGTGAAATCGCAATCCTGAAGCTGCTCTTCATCAATATAGGTGTCGTAAATGCGGTCGATATACAGCGAGCGCAGCGTATCATCATCGGGGATTTCATTGGCTTGGTAATGCTTGTGGCCCAGCCCTTCAAAGAAATCCATGTCGACAATTGTGGCACCCGTGGCAACCACAGCGTCGACCATATTGTTGCTGACCAAGTCTGCATAAAGGTCCATACAACCGCCCGCTGAGGTGGAGCCCGCAATCACGAGGAAGATCGTGCAATCCTTATCGGACAGCATCTGGTTGTAGATGCCCGTGGCGCGTGCAAGATCGCGGCTCGTAAAGCTCATCTTGCCCATTTGGTCGATGATTGGGCGGGCATCAAAGCTCTTAATATCAATATGCTCAACCGTGGTTGAAAGCAGTTCAGCTTTGCGCTGGGCGTCGATCGGGTTGGTCATGTTGAAACTCCAATTAATCGCCCCTCCCGCACAAGGGAGGGGGTAAGCAGGCAGTGAATAGAAAACGGGGCTGTTACAGCTTTACGACATTGCTCGAAAGCTGGTCTTCAGCTTGGTCGAGATAGAGCGAGGCCATTGGCTCGTCACTGACCTCATAGGTTGCGCCATTGGTAAAGCCGTTAAAGCCTGTCCGCATCGCGCAGCCATAGGCCCCCAGCATCCCAATTTCGATATCATCGCCGGGCTGAACATCTGCAGGCAGCAGAAAGGGGCCAGCCATATGGTCCATATCGTCGCAGGTCGGCCCATAAAAGCTGAACGGCATATCCTTTGTGTCAGACTCTTCGTCACGCAGCAGCGCAACGGGGAAGCGCCAGCCGACATGCGCTGCATCAAACAACGCGCCATAAGCGCCATCATTGATGTAAAGTTCGGCCCCGCGGCGCTTTTCGACGCGCACGACGAGCGATGAATATTCCGCGCACAAAGCCCGGCCGGGCTCGCACCAAAGTTCCGACGAATAGCTGACGGGCAGATCTTCATAGGCGCGCTGAATGGCGTCGAAATAGGCCGTCATCGCAGGCGGTTCCATGCCCGGATACACGCTGGGGAAGCCGCCGCCGACATCCACCACGTCTACTGTCACGCCCGAACCAACGATGGCGGCGCGCACGCGCTCCATAGCTTCCGTATAGGCTGAGGGCGTCATGGCTTGGCTGCCAACATGGAAACAGATGCCCAGTGCGTCTGCCACCTGGCGCGTATCAATCAGCAATTGCTTCATGTCTGCCGGGTCTGCGCCAAATTTTGAGGCGAGGCTCAGCTTGCTATGGTCAGACGAGACGCGAATGCGCACGCACAAGGTCAGGTCCGTTGCACTATCCGTTGCCCGAACAATCTTTTCCAGCTCTTCCGCGGTGTCGAGCGAAAAGACACGCACGCCATGCTCAAAATAGGCTTCGCGAATGGCTTCTTCCGCCTTCACGGGATGCATGAAGCATAAAGTGGCCTCAGGCGCGTTTTCGCGCACCAGCCGCACTTCCGTCAGCGAGGCCACGTCAAAATGCGTAATGCCACTGTCCCACAGCAGCGCAATCAGCGCAGGCGAGGGATTGGCCTTCACGGCATAGAGCGACTTGCCCGGAAACTTCTCAACAAAGAATCGAGCAGCACGCTGTGCGGCATGCGGACGGATGAGCGTGACCGGCTGGACCGGTCGAAGGGCAGTAGCTAGCCCCAGCGCGCTATGGTGCTTAGACAACTCAAGGGACCTCCAAAAGGCAGTGATACATTAACAAAGGCTGCCTTGCGGTTATTGGAAGTCCCCATGGGGCAGCGGAGCGCGCATATATGAAGTGCGTGCCCCTGTGTAAAGCGGAAGAAGGACCAAAAATTTGTCGACGGAAATCACGCTGAAAAAAGACAGAAAACCGGCGCTTTCTGGCGTTGTTGCGGCGCACAAAAAAATCTCGCAAATTGTGGGCCCCACGCCGCTTTTGCCGCTGCCGCATGGCGAATCGATTCTTTGGTGCAAATGTGAGTCGGAACAACCCATGCGTGCCTTCAAGCTTCGGGGGGCCTGGCACCGTCTGTCAGACCTGCCAGAAGAAGCGCGCCACGCAGGCGTTGTTGCCTTTTCCAGTGGCAATCATGCGCAAGGCGTCGCTTGGGCGGCGCAGAAACTTGGCATGCCTGCGTTGATTGTGATGCCCAAAGACACGCCTCAGGTGAAATTGGATGGCACACGCGCCTTGGGGGCAGAGATTGTCCTTTATGACCGGATGACGGAAAGCCGCGAGGAGATTGCTGCGCGTATTGCGGACGAACGCGGGGCTGTTTTGGTCCCCAGCTTTGATGATCCGTGGGTCATTGAAGGCCAAGGCAGTGCTGGGCTGGAAGCTTTGGAGCAAATGGCTGCCATGGGGATGGACGCGCCAGATGTGGTCATCATGCCGTGCGGCGGAGGGGGGCTGGCCGCGGGGCTCGCTTTGGCTCTGCCCGAAGCGCAGATCATTGTCGCAGAGCCCGAAGGCTGGGATGATATGGCCCGTTCGCTTGCTCTGGGAGAAATTGTGCCTGTTGGGCCGAACCCGCCGCCCACATATTGCGACGCCATTCAGACGCTGAAGGTCGCGCCCCTCACTTTTGATGTGTTGCAGGCCGCAGGCGCCACAGGCGTTGCTGTGAGCGAGGCAGAAACTTTTGCCGCCATGCGCCATACCAAGCAAGCATTGGGCGTAACAATTGAGCCGGGCGGCGCAGTCGCATTGGCGGCCCTTTTATCAGGCAAAGTGCGGCCCGGCGCGCGGACGCTGGTGCTCCTTTCGGGCGGCAATGTTGATCCGCAGTTGTTTGATCAGGTCATGACAGGCTAAGGCGAACCTATGTCTGAAGTGATCCTCTCTATTGCGGTTCTGGCCGCCGCTGCGCTGATCTGGGGCGGCATTCGGCTGATGCAGGCCAAGAATGAAGTGCGCAAAGGTCGGTTGATGATCATTGCGGCGCTGGTGCTCTTTGCCAATGTGCTGATTATCGCCTGGCCGCAATAAGGCGCGCTTCACCGCATTGGCGCGGAACAAGACGGCGCTCTGCCCTGTTGCCCTTTCTTCAGCCTGACGTGCGTCTGTCGGGCCTTGGATAAAGGAACTGGACGATGCGTATCATCGCGAAAACGGCCGTCATTATGCTTGCAGCAGGCTCGCTCGGGGCCTGTGCAGAGTATCGGAATAATGAAACACTTCGCTCGGCCGGCAAAGCTGCAGCCATTGGTGCGGCGGGGGGTGCCGCCGTTGGGGTCGTTGTGGGCGGCGTAAATCCTGTTGAAGGCGCCGTCGCAGGCGCTTTGGCAGGCGGCGCTATTGGCGCAATTACTGCGAAAAAGCGGCGGTGGATCCGCGACGATCAGGGCTATTGCTATTATCTCGACAATGGCCAGCGCGTTTATGATCGGGCCAAGAGCTGCTGATCCCAGTCAAGCCTGTCATCCCGATCTCTGTCCGAGATGACAGGCGCGATTAGGCCGCCGTTCCGCCCACGGTCAGGCCATCAACCAACAAGGTCGGCTGGCCAACGCCCGCAGGCACGCTTTGCCCGCCCTTGCCGCAAATGCCAACGCCTTCGTCGAGCGCCATATCATTGCCAATGCCCATAACTTTGGTCAGCACGGTCGGGCCATCGCCAATCAGCGTTGCGCCTTTGACAGGCGCACCAATTTTCCCATCTTTCACCAAATAGGCTTCGGTGCAGCTAAAGACGAACTTGCCCGAGACGATATCCACCTGACCGCCGCCAAAGCTCTTGGCAAAGAGTCCGTTCTTGACGCGCGACAACAGCTCTGCCGGATCGTCCTGCCCGTCCTTCATATAGGTGTTTGTCATGCGCGGCATGGGGGCGTGCGCATAGGACTCACGGCGGCCATTGCCCGTAGGCTCCACCCCCATCAGCCGGGCATTGAGCCGGTCTTGCATATAGCCTTTGAGGATACCGTCTTCGATCAGCACAGTCTCTCCTGTCGGCGTGCCTTCATCATCAATTGATAGAGAGCCCCGTCGCGCTTCGAGTGCGCCATTATCCACCACAGTCACACCGGGGGCGGCCACGCGCTCGCCAATGCGGCCCGAAAAGACGCTGGTGCCCTTGCGATTAAAATCGCCTTCCAGCCCATGGCCGACAGCTTCGTGCAGCAGCACGCCCGGCCAACCGGGCCCAAGAAGGACCGTCATTTCGCCAGCCGGTGCGTCAATGCTCGACAAATTGACAATGGCTTGCGCCAGTGCGCCATCAATCGCGCGGTTCCATGTTTTGGGATCAAAGAGATGATCGTAAAGATAGCGCCCGCCCAGCCCGAAAAACCCGCTTTCACGGCGGCCATTTTCTTCGGCGACAATGCTAACATTCAAGCGGACAAGCGGGCGAACATCAGTCGCCACAAAGCCATCCGCGCGGACAATTTCGACGACGCTCCAACTGGCTGATAGGCCCACAGTCACTTGTTTCACGCGCGGGTCACGCGCGCGCGCCGCTGCATCAATTTGCTGGCACAGCGCCACCTTATCGGCAAAGGGGATTAAACCCATTGGGTCGCCATCAGTGTAAAGATGCCGGTTATTCTGCCGCGGGGCGGCGGCCATTGCTGATTTTGTCGGGTCGAGCAGCGTTAATGTTTCGCCCGCGCGGCGAATGGCGGCAGCGCTGATTTCATTGGCATGGGCAAAGCCCGTCATTTCACCAGAAACACCGCGCAAGCCAAAGCCAGCGTCCGTCGAATAATCAGCTGTTTTCAAGCGGCCATCATCAAAGCCAAAGGCTTCTGACGCGCGATATTGCAGATAGAGTTCCCCATCGTCGCAATTTTTCAAAAGCTCAGCCGTCAGCCGCTGGGCGGTGGCCGGATCAAGCTGATCGTTGCGATAGAGGAAGCGGCGAGCGTCAGTCGTAAAAGTCATAGGCATTGATATAGGAAGGGCTTGGCCGCCTGAACAGGGCGAAACCGCTTCGGCAAGCGATGCCAGCTGTGATCAGTGCGCCTGATCGTCCGCCGGGCCGCCGACCAGCACAAAGCGCTTGTCGCAATAGCCACATTCAACAAAGCCCTTTTCGTCAATTTCCAGCCAGACGCGGGGATGGCCAAGGGCTGCGCCGCCAGGAATATCAGAAGCGCCATCACACGAGACGCGATGCGATGTGACACGAACGGTTTCAGGTGCTTTGCTCATGCTGCGCCGATAGCAATGCCCATCACGGCATGCAACGCGCAAAAGCGGGTATTCTCTTCGGGGACTGACCACTTTCCCCCGACGCGCCGAACCGCTAGAGCGATCCTTATGACTGACGCAGCAATTATCATCGATAATGTCCAAAAAACCTATGCCGGGGGCAAACAGGCGCTCAAAGGCGTCTCTTTTGAGGTCCCCCGCGGCTCTGTTTTTGGGCTGTTAGGCCCCAATGGCGCCGGAAAATCGACGCTGATTAATATCTTGGCAGGCCTTGTCACCAAGACAGCGGGCCATGCCAGCATTTGGGGTTTTGACATTGATGAACACCCCCGCAATGCCAAAAATTCCATTGGCATTGTGCCGCAAGAGATTGTGTTTGATCCCTTTTTCACGCCGTTTGAGACGTTGGAAAATGTCGCTGGGCTCTATGGCGTGCCCAAGGGCAAGCGCCGCTCGCTGGAATTGCTGCGTGCGGTGCACCTAGAAGATAAAGCCCATGCCTATGCCCGTACCCTGTCTGGCGGGATGAAGCGCCGGCTGCTGGTGGCCAAGGCCATGGTCCATTCGCCGCCTATTCTGGTGCTGGATGAACCGACGGCCGGCGTTGACATTGAACTGCGCCAACAGCTTTGGGCCTATGTGCGCGAGCTGAACCGCCAAGGTGTGACGATTGTGCTCACCACTCATTATCTGGAAGAAGCTGAAGAGCTGTGTGAGCGGATTGCCATTATCAATCATGGCACGCTGATCGCCAATAAGCCCACGCGGGAGTTGGTGGATATGGCGCAGGAAAAGGTTGTCGAAGTCACTGTTGACCGGGATGTAGAAACTGCACCCCGCTCCCCACTGTTTCAGAAGGTAGAAGTGAAGGCGGGCCGGGTGCTATCCATCACTTATTCCAAGGCGCAGGCCAATGCGGGGGATGTGCTCGGCGCGGTGCAGGCCGCGGGCTATGGCATTGCGGACGTGTCCACGCGCGAAGCGGATTTGGAGCATGTTTTCCTGAATCTGACGCGGGCGGCGTAAATATGGCGGCGGACCAGCCGGCTTTGGTGCACCTTGTTACGGGGGCAACGGGGGCCGGCAAAACGCAGTATAGCATCGCGCTGGCGGAACAGATGGGCGCTGTGCGCTTTTCCATTGATGATTGGATGACCCGCCTGTTCTGGATGGACAGCCCACAGCCAATTGAATTTGAATGGACGATAGAGCGTATTGCAAGATGTGAGGCGCAGATCCGCGATTTAGTTGCAGCTTTGGCGGGGCAGGGGATGGCTTCGGTGCTGGACCTTGGCTTTACCAAGGCGGACCATCGGGCCGAATTTGCAGATTTTGCCCAGACACTTGGCACATCGGCCAAATTGCATTGGGTCGATGTGCCAGCAGAGCAGCGTTGGGCGCGCGTTGTCCAGCGCAACAGCCAGCGCGGCCCAACCTACGCCATGGATGTAGACCGCGCGATGTTTGACTTTATGGAAGGCGAATGGGAGCCGCCATCGGCCGCTGAGCTAGAGCTGCTGGCAGGACAGGTTATCCGGGCATGAATGGCGATGTGCTCATCATTGGGTCAGGCGCGGCCGGGCTGACAGCGGCGCTGGAATTGGCCCAGCAGTGCAAGGTGATTGTGCTGGCCAAAGGCGCGATTTCAGACGGGGCGACCAGCTGGGCCCAAGGCGGCATTGCCGCTGTTCTGGAAACAACGGATACTTTTGAAAGCCATGTCGAAGACACAATGATTGCTGGTGCCGGGTTGAATAACCGGCAGACGGTCGAACATGTTGTGGAACAAGCGCCTGCGGCAATCGCACGGCTGGCAGATCTGGGCGTGCCCTTTGATTTGGGGGCAGACAAACATTGGCATTTGACGCGTGAGGGCGGCCATTCGCACCGCCGCATTGTCCATGTCCATGATGCCACAGGGCTTGCCGTGCAGCAGGCGCTCGAGAAGGCGGCTGCCGCCCACCCCAATATCACGCTGGTGCCCGATCGCGTGGCGATTGACCTGATCATGGGGCGTCACCAGATGCGCTTTTCCACCAGCGGGCGGATCCACGGCGTTTACGCGTTGAACCGCACAACGGGGCTGGTGGAAACCTTCACCGCACGGGCGACCATCCTTGCCTCAGGTGGCGCGGGCCGCACCTATCTCTATTCCACAGCACCCAGAGGCGCGACGGGCGATGGCATCGCCATGGCGTGGCGTGCCGGGTGCCGTGTGTCGAATATGGAATTTATGCAGTTCCACCCGACCTGCCTCTATAATCTGGACGTCAAAAACTTTCTGATTACTGAGGCTGTGCGGGGCGAAGGCGGGCAGTTGAAAATCCCAACCACGGGGGAACGTTTCATGCCTCGCTTTGATGCGCGGGGAGAGCTGGCCCCGCGCGACATTGTGGCGCGCGCGATTGACCATGAGATTAAGCGGCTGGGGCTGGATTATGTCCATCTCGATATCAGCCATTTAGACGCAGACTTTGTGCGCGGCCATTTCCCCAATATCTATGACAAGCTGATGGGCTTGGGCATTGATATCACGAAAGATCCGATCCCGGTTGTGCCAGCGCAGCATTATACTTGCGGCGGTGTGGTGGTGGATCTGGATGGCCGCACGGATGCGCCGGGCCTATATGCGGCGGGCGAAGTGACGCAATCCGGCCTTCATGGGGCCAATCGTCTTGCGTCAAACAGCTTGCTGGAATGCCTCGTGTTTGGCGCAGCCTGTGCGCAGCATATTTCCGCCAACTGGGATAGCCTGCCGCCGCCGCCTGATATCCGGCCTTGGGATGAAAGCCGCGTAACGGACAGCGACGAAGAAGTCGTCATCCAGCAATGCTGGCGCGAAATCCGCCATTTCATGTGGAATTTCGTTGGTATTGTGCGCACCACCAAAAGGCTGGAACGCGCCAAGCACCGGATTGATCTGCTCCGTCAGGAAGTTGGTGACTATTACAGCCATTTCCGGGTGACCCCGGATTTGGTGGAATTGCGCAATTTGGTGGAAGTGGCGGACCTCATCATCCGATCGGCTCTTGCCCGCAAGGAAAGCCGGGGCTTGCACTATACAACGGATTATCCTGAGCTTCTGCCGGAGGCTCAAGACACAATTCTCGTGCCCTGACGCGCGTTTGCGCATCAGCCATGGTTGATTGATCGGCGCACACAGGGCATAGCCGCCGGCATGACCGAGATGCTTAAAATCAGCCTGCCCGATGGTTCCGTGCGCGAAATGCCCAAGGGCGCGACGCCTGCCGATGTTGCTGCCGCCATTGGCCCCGGCCTTGCTAAGGCTGCCATCGCCGCGCGCGTGAATGGCGAATTGCGTGATATTTCGCGTGCTTTTGAAGGCGATTGTGAATTGGCTCTCGTCACATCGCGCGATGAGGATGAAGCACTGGACCTCGCCCGGCATGACTTTGCCCATATTCTGGCAGAAGCCGTTCAGGCGCTGTTCCCCGGCACGCAAATCACTTTCGGCCCGTCGACCGACGACGGCTTTTATTATGATTTCGCGCCCAAGCGGCCCTTTACCGAAGATGATCTGCCTGCGATTGAAGCCAAGATGCGCGAGATTATCGCGGCGGATAAGCCACTGCGCCGCGAAGTTTGGGATCGCAATCAGCTGATCGCGCGCTGGCAGGCCGAGGGTGAAACGTTCAAGGCGGAATGGGCGGCGGAACTGCCCGAAGGCGAAGAAATCAGCGTTTATTGGTCGGGCGATGACTGGATGGATATGTGCCGCGGGCCGCATCTGGCCTCGACCGGCAAGTTGGATCCGCAGGCTTTTAAGCTCACGCGCGTATCAGGCGCTTATTGGCGCGGTGATCAGAAGAACGCGCAGCTGTCCCGCATTTACGGCACCGGCTGGCTCAACAAGAAGCAGCTCGATGCCCATCTGACGCGGCTGGAAGAAGCCGCCAAGCGCGACCATCGCCGTTTGGGCAATGAGATGGACTTGTTCCACCTCCAGCAAGAAGCGCATGGCAGTGTGTTCTGGCATCCCAAGGGCTTTCGCGTGTGGCGTGAGTTGGAAGCCTATATGCGCCGCGCAATTGATGCCGCTGGCTATCGCGAAGTGAAAACCCCGCAGATCATGGACGCCCGCCAATGGGAACAGTCCGGCCACTGGGGCAAATATCGTGAAAATATGTTCGTCATCCCGGACGAAGTGCCCAATGTGGATGATGAAGGCCCCGTGATTTCGGGCGATGCCGATTGGATGGCGCTGAAGCCGATGAACTGTCCGGCGCACGTGCTGATTTTCCGTCAGGGCATTAAGTCTTATCGCGATCTGCCGCTGCGCCTGTATGAAAATGGCTGTTGCCACCGCAACGAGCCGCATGGTGCACTGCATGGCCTGATGCGTGTGCGTCAGTTCACGCAGGATGATGCGCATATCTTCTGCCGCGAAGACCAGATTGTGGATGAAGTCCGCGCCTTCTGCGAATTGGCAGACCGGATCTATAAGGATTTTGGCTTTACCTATTCCATCAAGCTCGCCCTGCGCCCGGAAAAGCGCTTTGGCAGCGATGAGATGTGGGACAAGGCTGAGACCGAGTTGCGCAACGCCGTTGCCGCGGCGGGCTTGGCAACGCCAGACTATGGTTGGGAAGAATTGCCGGGCGAAGGTGCCTTTTACGCGCCCAAGCTGGAATGGCATTTGACGGATGCGATTGGCCGCACCTGGCAAGTCGGCACCATCCAGTCAGACCGGGTTCTGCCTGATCGTTTGGACGCAACCTATGTGGGGGATGATGGTGAAAAGCATCGCCCCGTCATGCTCCACCGCGCGATCTTCGGCTCTTATGAGCGGTTCATTGGCATTTTGATTGAGCATTTCGCAGGCCGCTTCCCCGTATGGCTGGCCCCCGTGCAAGCCGTGGTCGCGACCATTGTCTCGGATGCGGATGGCTATGCCAAGGATGTCGCCGATAAGCTGGAAGCCGCTGGCCTTCGCGTCGAAACCGATCTGCGCAACGAAAAGATCAATTATAAGGTGCGCGAACATTCACTGGCGAAGGTGCCGCATTTGTTGGTTGTCGGGATGCGCGAAGCCGAAGAAGGCAAGGTTGCCATCCGCACTTTGGGCCAAGAAGGCCAGCGCATCATGAGCGTGGATGATGCCATCGCAATGCTGCGCGATGAGGCAACACCGCCTGATTTGCGAGGCTAAGAACGGGCGAGGGCCAGTCCGCTGCGACGAAAGCTGTGTTGCGCGGTTTAAGTCTCGCCCCCTCCCGCAGGCGGGAGGGGATGGGGGAGGCCAGATTGCCCTTATTGCGCCGTCCAGCCGCCATCAACGACCAAATTGCTGCCAGTCACGGCACTCGCCTCATCGCGGCAGAGGAACAGCGCCATAGCGCCAATCTGATCGGGCATTACAAATTGCTTTTGCGGGATGGCGCCCAATAGCACATCGTTAATCACTTGCTCGCGCGTCATGTTGCGCGTGCGCATTGTGTCGGGGATCTGGTTTTCCACCAGCGGTGTCCAGACATAGCCGGGGGAGATGCAATTGACCGTAATGCCCTGTTTCGCCACTTCAAGCGCGGCCGTTTTCGTTAGGCCCACCAGTCCGTGCTTTGCGGCATTATAGGCCGATTTATTGGGGCTTGCGACCATGGAATGTGCGGAAGCGGTTGAGATAATCCGCCCCCAGCCTTTGGCCTTCATATAAGGCAAGGCCGCGCGCATGGCGTGAAAGGGTGCAGACAGAAGAAGCGCAATCAACTGATCCCATTTCTCAATCGGGAATTCATCCACGGGCGCAACATGCTGGACGCCCGCATTGTTAATGAGAATATCTGGCCCGCCCAGTTCGGCATGGCAGGTCTCGACCATCGCGGCGATCTGGTCTGGCTGCGTCATATCCGCGCCCGACCACACAGCTTTGGCGCCGCTCAGTTCTTCCAAGGCTTGCCGTTGCGCCTCAATGCTGGCGGCATCGCCAAAGCCATTAATCATGACCGCACAGCCCTCGCGCGCAAGCGCCGTTGCGCAAGCTGCGCCAATGCCTGAGGTGGAGCCGGTAATAAGGGCGGTTTTGCCTTTGAGGATCATGGCATACTCCTGCTGGTTAAGCCCTGCGATTGCATCACGCGGATCGGCAGTGCAATGTCTTTTACGAGGGGGCAGGAAGAAGGAAAGGCAGGATGCGTCAGACCATTTGTCTTCATCGTGCGCCCCTTTCACAAGGTGCGCGCTTCACCCCCAAATTTGTGCGGGCTAGGAGTATATAGCATGCGCCGGATGATGATTGCCATGGGCAGTGGGGCGCTTATCTTGGCCTTGGGCTATGCCTTTGCGCCGCCATCGCTGCGCTTTTGGGATGCACGTCCCCCTGCGCCCCGCACGCAAGCCGGCGAGGCGATAGGCCCTGTCGCGGGCAACAGCTGCGCAGACGCCAAATATCAGGCAAGCCCAGCTTGTCAGATCTTGGCAGCCGCCAATGCGAGTTGGGCCAAGGCCTTTCCCGCTGGCAAATATGTGCCCACGCAGATCCGCTTTTACGCGCAGACGGGCAAAACGGGGTGTGGCACAGCGCAATCCGCCATGGGCCCTTTTTACTGCCCAGCGGATAAGTCCATTTATCTGGATGAAACTTGGCTCCAAAACCTCTCGCAAGTGCACGGCAAGGCGGCAGAGCCAGCCAAGGCCTATAGTGTGGCGCATGAGGTGGGCCATCATATCCAGTATGTGACAGGCATTGTGGATCAGATACGCGCCTATCAAAAGCGGCTCTCTGCCGCAGATAGAGAGAAGCTGCAAACCGCGCTGGAACTCCAAGCAGATTGCTATGCGGGTGTCTGGGCTGCGCAAAATACGGCGCTTGTAAGCGCTGTCGACATGGAAAATGGGCTGCGCCTTGCCCAAGCGGAAGGCGCGAAGATAGTTGACCAGGCAGCCGAGCCGTCTTTGGTGCCAGAGAATTTTTCTCTGGGGTCAAAGCGGGATCGCATGGCATGGTTAAAACGCGGGCTTGAGACGGGGGATCCGGATCGCTGTGATCCATTCCAGACGGTCCGACTGGAAAAATAGGGGGCAGATAGTGCGGATTGGGATTGTGGCGCCTTCATGCCGGCTGGAAGAGGCCGTTGCCGGGCAATTGCCTGTACTGGCCCGCGCCGCTTATGGTGCTGATGCACCGGATTTCATCATTCACCCCCAATGCTTCCTGTCTGAAGGCCATTTTGCCGGGCCAGATGCAGCCCGCGCCGCTGCCTTTGTGGACTTGGCGAATGACCCCAATATTGATGCCATCTGGTTTGCCCGTGGCGGCTATGGCGCGTGCCGCGTGGTTGACCAGGCGTTGCCGCGGCTGGCCTCTGTAGCCGGCGATAAAGCCTATTTGGGCTATAGCGATGCCGGCTTCTTATTGGCGGGGCTTTATGCCGCGGGCATTGGCCGCATCGCGCATGGCCCAATGCCCAGCGATGTAAAACGCGCAGGAGGCGATGCTGCCGTTCTGCGCGGGCTGGATTGGCTGATGGCTCCTCATAAAACGGCCCACGCCGCGCCGAAGCAGGTGGCCTTTAACCTCACTGTTCTGAGCCAGCTTTTGGGGACAGCGCTTCAGCCCGATCTTACCGATCATGTCCTGATGGTCGAAGAGGTGGGCGAATATATGTACCGCATTGATCGCAGTTTATTTCACCTCACCTCTAACCCCGGCATTCGCAAAATTGCGGGCTTGATGCTGGGCCGATGCAGCGACGTGCCGGATAATGATCCTGACTTTGTCCTGACTGAGGAAGAGGTTGCCCGCCATTGGTGCGGCCAGAGCGGCATTGCCTATCTTGGCCGGGCGGATATTGGCCATGATGCCGAAAACCCAGTCGTGCCCTTTGGCTAAGAGGTAAAAGAAAAAGCGCAGGCCAATGGCCCACGCCTTTTCTGTTGAACTATGCCGTTTCCGCTTAACGGAATTTAACGGCCAA
>JACCDW010222648.1_pt1 | contig 28931 bp, 13 predicted proteins | sample 7449781 | NCBI WGS metagenome assembly JACCDW01 (sample SAMN15323449, study PRJNA562643) | freshwater metagenome | isolation source: river surface water | place: USA:Blue River Watershed | collected 2017-08-18
GTTAAGTATAAAGTATTGTTTGGCAATCAAGCAGATAAAAATCTACAGGCAACATTTAAGGCAGTTAGAAATCAATCTAGATCTACAACTGAAAACGAATTGAAGTCAAGGATCCTTGCAGGCATCGAACAATTTTTTGCATTAGAAAATTGGGAGTTTGGACAAACATTCTACTTCAGCGAACTATCAACATATATTATGAACTTAATGTCTCCTGATATTACAAACTTTATTATTGTACCTAAGGCAGATATTCCGTTTGGTAGTTTGTACGAGATTGCATGTCAAAATAATGAAATTTTCATCAATGGTGCAACAGTTAGTGACGTTGAAATAATTGATGCAATTACAGCTAACCAAATTAAAACAACATCTACAGTTATCAATAGTACATTGGGAGTATTTTAATGTCTGATAGTTTAAATCAGGTAACCGACAAAAATAAAGCACACACAAGAAAGAGTGTTAATCTTCTTCCTGTGCTTTTTAGAACAGACAAGAACAGTAAATTTTTAGCTGGAACTATTGATCAACTTATTCAACCTCCTCAGTTAAAGAGATTAGAAGGTTGGGTAGGTAGTAAAATTACTCCTACATACAATCCTAGTAAAGATTTTTACATTGATTCTAATCTTAAAACACGACAAGATTATCAATTAGAACCTGCTCTAGTAGTTACAAATGATATCCTTAAGATCATTAAATCTACATCTTACGATGATTTAATTAATCAGCTGGCATTTGAAGGCGCAAATACTTCTCGCCTTGATAGATTATTCTCTCCAGAGTTTTATTCTTATGATCCCCACATTGATTGGGACAAGTTTATTAACTTTGAAAAATATTACTGGATGCCATCTGGCCCTAATTCTATCTCTATTGCTAATCAGCAGAGAGAAATTGTTAGCACATACAATGTAACAGATACAGCGGACGGATTTAACTTTGTCTTTACACCGGACGGATTAACTCCTGCACCTCAATTAACTCTATATAGAGGTGTGACTTATAAGTTTAACGTTAAGAGTACAAGCACCTTCTGGCTAAAGACAACTCGAATGGCTGGAACAGAAGCACCGTTTAGGGCTGCTGAAAACAACGGAATCTCTGAAGGAACTATTACTTTAACAATTGACCACACTACACCTAAAACTTTGTATTATGTATCCGAAGGTGATGTTCTTAAAGGTGGCGAATTTGTTATTAAGTCTATTGAAGAGAACAGCGTAATTGACATTGAAAAAGAAGTATTGGGTAAGAAAACATATACTTCTTATTCTGGCGTAGCATTTACTAACGGAATGAAAGTAAATTTTGTAGGAGATGTTACTCCAGAAATTTACAAAGATAAAGATTTTATTGTTGAAGGTGTTGGCACAGCCATTAAACTAGTTGAGTTTAATTCTTTAGTTGCACCTGAAAGATTTTCTACAGTTGCCGACGAACGATTTGACAGCAACAGTTTTGATCAATATGCATTTGATCAATCTATGAACTTACCATTAGTTCCTGAATACGTAACTATTAATAAATCGAGTCAAGATAAAAATCCGTGGAGTCGATACAACCGTTGGTTCCACGAAGATGTAATTAGATTAAGTGCAGAAGTTAATGGTGTTCCTGCAGAACTACCATTTGCAAATAGAGCCAAGCGCCCTATTATTGAGTTTGCTGCCGACATGCAGTTAAACAACTTTGGTTCCTTTGCAAAGAAAAATGTTCAGTTCATTGACACAATTACAACAGATGTTTTCTCTACTGTTGAAGGTGCAGTAGGTTACTATATTGACGGTGAAGAAGTTGGTCAAGGCGACCGTGTAATCTTTACAGCAGACACTGATAACTTTGTTAATAACAAGACTTATATTGTTAATTTTGTAAAGATTGGTGAAAAGTTTAGAATCAGTTTAGATGAGGAAGACGACGTAACACCTCAACTAGGCGACTCTGTTGTTATCACTAAAGGTAATATTAAGCGTGGAGAAAACTGGTGGTACAATGGCGCCGAGTGGGTTTCTGGACAGCAGAAAGTTGCAATTAACCAAGCCCCACGTTTTGAGATCTATGATAACGATGCAGTTGCATATAGCGATGTAAAATACAAAGAAATTTTCTTAGGATCTAAGATTTTTGGTTATAGTATCGGAACCGGATCTAATGATTCTGAACTAGGATTTCCTTTAAAGTATAGAAACATTTCTAACCAAGCATATTATCTGTTTGAAAACTATTTCATGACAGATGTAAATTTTGTAGTTGATGGAAATAATTCCTATTCGGTTCCTGTATCAAACGGATTTGTTAAAAGAAATATCAACAGAACAGAATCTACCTATATTAATGTATGGACACCGTCTGCTGAATATCAAATTCCAATTTTACAATATCAGATTGTAGATTCTGAAATAACTGAGTTAGAAATTACATCAGTTGAGAACGCAGGTTATCAACAGATGGATGTTGAAGTTTTTATCAATGATGATAAAAAAGTATTGAACAACGAATACACTCTTTATGCTTCGGGCAGAAGGTATTTTGTGGTGTTTAAAACAACACCATCAATTGGTGATAGAATTTTATTAAAGATTAAGACCAAGGGACTTGTAAGCAGTACAGGTGCTTATGAGCCTTCGTTAGGATTTACTAATAACCCTCTCAACGGATATATTAATCAATTTACTCTAACTGAGTTGTCTGACCATGTTAAGTCAATGATCGATCGCCATCCTGAATTTAGTGGAGCGTTTCCTGGTACTAGCAATATTAGAGATATTGAAAATCTATCTCAATACGGCACACGATTAATTTCAAATAGAAATCCTCTTTCGTTTGCTGCATATTTTATTGCTAATGACAAATATAATCTATTGACAGCAACTAGAACAGTTGCACAGCATTACAATCAATTTAAACTTGGATTGATTGATCAAATTACTAGTTTAAAAGGCAAATACACAGCGGCTAAAGCATTAGATATTGCTCTTTATAACATGAATGTGAATAAGGAAGTTTCTTTCCCTTATTCATACAGCGACATGGCTCCTTATGGGACTGATGTTGTTACTCGTTCTTATACTGTTACTGACAGCAGAAATAAAGTTTATTCTTTAACATCTGTCTTTGACATTTCTAAGTTGTCTTTGAGAGCTGTTCTAATTTATAGAACTGACGGAGCAGGAAATGTTACCCAACTATTACATGGCTCAGAATATGAATTTGATCTTGTAGATTCTGCCGTTAATATTAAAATTGACCTAGTCAAGGGCGATGTAATTACAGTTAGTGAATACACTAGCACACAGGGCTGTTTCATTCCTCCTACTCCTACAAAGTTAGGATTATATCCAAAGTTTGAACCAAAGATTTATTCTGATGATACCTACTCTGGTGATACTCAAACAGTTATCCAAGGACATGATGGTAGTATTATTTTAGCCTTCGGCGACTATCGAGATGAAATTATTCTTGAGTTTGAGCGTAGAGTTTTTAACAACATTAAGACAAACTACAACCCTGAACTAGTTGATTTGACTGATGTATTGCCCGGAGCATTTAGATCTAACAAGTACAATCTAAAAGAAACAAACGATATTCTTTCTAGAGAATTTTTAAAGTGGGACAGTTTCTACGGATTAAACTACTCTAGCAATCTAACCACAACTGAAGATCGTAAAACATGGAACTATCGTTCTGGAAAAGATCTAGTTACTAAATTACCCCTTCCAGGCAATTGGAGAGGAATATACAAATTCTTCTTTGATACAGACCGTCCTCATACACATCCTTGGGAAATGTTAGGATTCTCTGTAATGCCTTCTTGGTGGGTTGATGAATATGGACCTGCACCATATACTAGTGGCAACAGCATCCTATGGAGCGACATTGAATCAGGTTTAATTAAAGATCCGGCAGGTAGCTATATTGTTTCTAAGTATGTTAGAACAGGATTATCTAAAATTCTGCCAGTTGATGAAAGCGGAAATCTTTTAGATCCAGCTGCCGCAAATATTGCAACAGGACTAGACTATCTAAGAACAAATGAAAACTGGAAGTTTGGTGATATGGGCCCGGTCGAAGCTGCATGGCGCAGAAGCAGTCTATATCCATTTGCTGTTCAAATTTTAACAGCATTAACTAATCCATCATCTTATGCTAGCTTATTATTTGACACCAGCAGAATTTCTAAAAATCTTGCAGGTCAATATGGTTACGGAGAAAACAAAGAGTTTATTAGCTTTGATATACTAAAATTATATCAAGACATTGAAGACGATCAAACAATTTTATCTTCTGGTTATTCTGTCTTTTTAATCGAAGCCGGTCGTCAAAAGAATAAAAACTATGTTACTGAACTTAAAAACGAGATTCAGTTTATTTCTTTTAGACTTGCTCATAAACTAGGCGGGTTCGTTAATAAAGAAAAATTTAAAGTTATTGTTGATAGCGTAAGCCCTAACAGTTCTAGCGTAGGTGTTACTCTAGTAAATGAAGACCACGAGGTATTCTTAGATAAGAGTAGCCCAGTTAAAAGTCTAGGCGTTAGCGGTATTATTGTTGAGCGCACCGACCGAGGTTACTCTATACGGGGTTACGATACACAGTATCCTTACTTTACCTGCCTAATGCCTGAATTTTCGGCAATCGATCCTGCACTAACAGTTGGCGGTAAGTCTGAAGCCTATGTAGAATGGACACCATCTAATGCTAATCCTATGACTGGTTTAGATACTACTTCTGTTAGTACAAATTCCGGATACAGATACTATAAGCAAGGACAGGTTGTTAGATATCTTGGCAAATATTATAGGACAAAAGTTGGACATAATTCCGGACAATCATTTGATCTAACCAAGTTCCAACCTTTACCGTCACTTCCGGTCGTAGGAGGAGTTTCTGTACGCCGTCCTTCCAAGTTTAGTAAAACACCAGTTGAAGTTTCCTATGGAACTGAATATACTTCTGTTGAAGATTTGTACGCAGTAATCCTCGGTTATGGTCGCTGGCTAGAAAGTCAAGGTTGTATTTTTGACGAATACAACAAAGAACTTACTGAAGTTATTGACTGGACGTTCTCTTCTAAAGAAGCGTTATACTGGACAACACAAAAGTGGGCAACAGGTAGTGTTATTACACTAAGCCCGTTCGCTAACTCTTTAAAGTTTGAAGATTCTACCGCAGTTGCAGATAGTTTAACTAATATTTTCTATGACTACAGTGTGCTACGAGCAGACGGTACTGTTATGTCAAGTAAGAACATTTCAACTGCTCGTGATGAAAATGTTTTTGTTGTTAAGACATCTAACACTAATGACGGAATTTATTTTGTTAGAATAAATCTAGTACAAAAAGAACACACATTAATTTTAAACAACTCTTCGTTGTTTAATGATGTTATTTACGATCCTGAAACAGGATACCGCCAACGTAGAATTAAACTTCTAGGATTTATAACAGCAGGTTGGAATGGCGACATGTTCAGTCCTGGATTCATCTACGACGAAGCACAAATTTCTAATTGGGAAAAATATACAGACTACTCTACAGGCGACGTTGTTTTCTATGCAGGAAATTATTATTCTGCTATTTCCAAAACAATAGGATCTGAAGAATTTAACTTCAACGAATGGAATGTATTAGGTAACAAGCCTGTTGCAGAACTGCTACCTAACTTTGATTACAAGATTGGACAGTTTGAAGATTTTTACAGTCTTGATATTGACAACTTTGATGCAAGCCAACAGGCTCTTGCACAACACCTAGTTGGATATAGCCCAAGAACTTATCTTGACAATATCTTTACAAATGCAACTAGTCAGTACAAATTCTATCAAGGTTATATCAAAGAGAAAGGCACTAAAAATACAATCAGCAAACTAGCTAAAGCTAGTATTGTATCTCAAGGCGGATACATTGATTACTACGAAGACTGGGCATTTAGAGTTGGAGACTTTGGTGCGTTTGCTAACAGTGAAACACTTGAATTTACTCTTGACGAATTAAAGTTTAAAGAAAATCCTCAACTAATTGAGTTTGTTGAAGTTAGTCCAGTTGAACCTAACGAGTTTATCAGTTATGAGACTCCGGACGGAATTGTTATTAAGCCAACAGATTATAACAGTAGTCCTTTCCTTACAACTAGCACACTGTTATCAGACAGTGTCGCTATTTTACCTTCTGCAGGTTATGTAAGACTTGATGATGTTACTGCCACAGCCTTTAATAGAGACAGCTTATTAGACATTGCTAATAACCGTTCGTTGAAAGACGGCGACACTGTTTGGATTGGATTCCTTCCAAACGGCAGCTGGGAAGTTGTTCGCTATACTCAAACTACTACTCGAATTACTGATGCTAGCGTCTATAGCCCTGGAGCTAGTGTTTTAATTACTACCGAGTTTAGACATAATTTATCAGTCGGCGATATTATTAGTATAAGCCAATTTGATCCTCAATTAGACGGAGTTTATACTGTTGATGAGATCGTTAATTTAAATCAATTTGTAATTCCGTCTGTATTAACTAGCTTATCAACACCGTTTGTTCCTCAGGTAGGTCTTCTGTTTAAATTTGTTAATGTAAGATTTAACAGTTTTGACGACATCAGAGCATCTGCTGCTCTTGATAGATTTGAAGCTGACGAAAAAATATGGGTTGATGACGACGGCTCGGGTAAATGGGCGGTCTATCAAAAGTCTGCTAACTTTAATTCTTTTGAATACAGTTCTCCTTATGTTGCCTATACCTTAAGTGAAAATCAACAATATGGTTATAGTATAACAGGTAGTGACGACGGAAATAAATTTGCAGTATCGTCCCCTAACTTCTTCTATGATGCAGGATTATCTGATTCTTACGGAAGAGTTTATCTATACAAAAGAACAGGTGTAGGACAAGACGATGTACTGTCTGCAGGAATTATTAATCCTAACCCTTCTAAGGTTGAAAAATATTTCACAGGAACTAATTCTTCGTTATTTGGAACAGCAATTAAATTTGACCAAGATAACAGTCTAGTGTTTATTGGAGCACCTTCTGCTTCCTATGTTAGACATGTAACTTCTGCTAATAAATTTAGTACAGTTAATTTAACTTCTTCTACTTCAGCACTTGTTGAACAAGGTCTAGTTAAGATTGTTAGATACGATTTTGATAATAACGAAGAATTATTTGATACAGTTATTGCAAGCCCTGATCCGCAGTCCAATGCTCAGTTTGGTCATGATATTTTTGTTGGCAATGTATCAACATCTTCTAAGATTGTGTTTGTATCAAGTCCTGGTCAGGATAGTGATGTGGGTGCAGTATATCATAATGTAATAGACACTATTACAACTGCAAGTTTATCAATTACTGCAAGCACTAGTATTGAATTGCCGGCAACAGGACTAACTGCTAATAGTCGTTTTGGACACGCTATTGCCGGTAACTATACAGGATCTAGAGTTGCTGTAGCTGCTCCTGGCTGGACAACTTCTACTGGCGCAGTCTATGTATATACTTCTAGTGACTACGACACTTATACAAATGTTCAAGTTATCACTGGTTTAACTTTTGTTAGCCCAGGTTCGGGTTTTGCAGAAAGTATTGCAATGGATAGAACGGGCGATTACTTGTTTATTTCTGCGATTAAAGCGAGCGATAATCTAGTAAGAACAGGAAAAGTTTTTGTTCTAAAACTAACATCTGGCCAATATGTGCTAGATCATGTTATTGACAATCCTTATACTAACAACGGTTTTGATTTTGGTAGTGTAATTAATGTTGCTCCTGACGGAAAAACTTTAATAATATCTAGCACCGGGTCAAGTCACAAGCCGTTTGCATCCTTTGATACATATACTAGACAAGACAGTACTAAAGAAAAATATGTATTAGATACAAGTAGTATTTCTAGAGAATCAAGTACTACCTTTGACTCTGATACAACAAGATTCTTCTCAACGATTAAGAATTCTGGAGCAGCCTTTACCTTTGTAAAAGAAAATGCTAAGTTTGTCTTCGGCGAAGAATTATACAATCAATTATCGACACCTGGGCAATTATACGGCAACAGCTCGTTTGTATTTGAAACAGGCGTTATTGTAGGCGCTCCTGGATTGAGCAAAGATAATTCTCAAATGGGAGATATATATTTCTATGACTCTAATTCTGATAGTTTAAGTAGTTGGAAATTGTTTAGGCAAGAAACAGCATTAGTCGATCTAAGCAACATTAAGACTATTAGAACAATTGATGTTGATAAAGAAATTGTTGTCGATTACTTAGAAATAATTGATCCACTAAAGGGTAAAATTTCTGGACTTGCAGATCAAGAGTTGAGTTTTAAATCTCTATTTGACCCTGCTGTTTATTCTATCGGTATTAATGGTGTTGTTGCGAATACAAACAATAACTGGCTAGATGAACACGTTGGCGAACTATGGTGGGATTTAAGTTCAGTCAAATATGTATGGTATGAACAAGGAGAACTTGAGTTTAGAAGAAACAGCTGGAATACGCTTTTCCCTGGCTCAATGGTTGATGTGTATGAATGGGTTAGAACTACATATTTGCCTAGCGAATGGAGTGCAATAGCAGACACTAATGAAGGACTAGCTCAAGGAATCAGCGGACAACCTAAGTTTGCTGATAACTCTGTTATTTCTATTAAACAAGTTTGGAATCCTATTTCAAACTCTTTTAGTAATGTCTATTACTATTGGGTAAAGAACAAAGTAACTGTTCCGGAAGGTGTTGCAAGAAGATTAAGTGCGTATGATGTTGCAACTTATATTGCAGATCCTAAAGCCAAAGGTCTTAAGTTTGCATCAGTAGTTGCAGATAATGCAATTATGCTAACAAACATGGAAAGCTCATTAGTTGGAAGAACAATTAACCTTTCTATTGATATTGATTCATCTGGAAAAGAAACTAATAAGCACACTGAATGGTTGTTATTGCAAGACGGCAATGCTTCGAGTGTTCCAAATACTTTGTTAGTTAGAAAAACAATTGATAGCTTGTTGGGCAAAGATATTCTAGGTAATTCAGTACCTGATCCTATGTTGTCTGACAGACAGAAGTACGGTGTTGGCTTCAGACCTAGACAAAGTATGTTTAAAGATAGAATAGGCGCTCTTCGTACTTTAGTTGAGTATTCTAATTCTATTCTTGCAACTAATAATATTGTTGATAGTGTAAGTTTAGAAAGATTCTTATCTAAAGATGAAATTCCTAATTCTAGACTAGGTACATACGATGTACTTGTTGAAGATTTAATTGAGCGTGATTTTACTATTGTTACAAGGAATCTTAAGAAGGCAAGCCTAAGCTGTACAATTAAACACGGTAGAATTAATTCGGTAACAATTGACAATCCTGGATTTGGGTACGGTACTCAAGACAAGACTTTGGCACTATCTAACGGAGAAACTTCTACTTATGTTGGACCTACTGTAGTGATCGAAGGTGACGGTGTTGAAGCTTTAATTACTACTGAAGTTAATATTGTTGGCGAACTTGTTGCTGCTACAGTTGTTAATACAGGAAAGAATTTTACTTCAGCACCTACTCTAACAGTAAGACCGTTTAGCGTTATTGTTCGAGCAGATGATACAGTCAATGGTCGCTGGAGCCGATACGAGTGGGATTATGATGCTAAAGTATTCTTAAGAAAATATACACAATCATTTAACACACAGGATTTCTGGACATACATTGATTGGGTAGATACAACATACAATCCTGCACAGGATATTATTGCTACAATTGATGCACCTTATCAATTACCTAGTGTTGCATCTGTACCTGCTGGGAATTATATTAAAGTTAGAAATGGCGGCGATGGCAGATACATTATTCTACGCCGTAGATCTGCAGACTCTGGTGTAGGAACATTTAACGACAAATATGATTTAATCTACCAAGAAAAAGGTACTATTAAGATAGCCGGTGCTATTTGGAACTACAAAGATTCTGTCTATGGTTGGGACCAAGTTTCTGGTTGGGACCAAACAGCGTTCGACCAAAATCCTGCTAAAGAAACTGAAAATATCATTTACGGTCTTCTAGAAGATGTGTTTGTCGGACCACTAAAAGTCTATTATAACAAGCTGTTCTTCAAGTTAGTCAAGTATGCTATGTCTGAACAAAAGTTCTTAGACTGGGCATTTAAGACATCGTTCATTAACGTATATAACTATGCAGGTGCATTAGACCAGCGTCCTGTTTATAAATTAAACAACGAGTCTTACTACCAAGACTACATTAATGAAACAAAACCTTATCACACTAAGATAAGAAACTTTACTAACAACTATACAGCTACAGATTTATCTACGACTGTTATAACCGACTTTGACCTGCCTTCTACATATAGCTCAAGTCAAGGAAAATTTGTTCCAGTTACCTTTGGTCGTGCTGAACTTAATACATATCCTTGGAAGAACTGGCTACAGAATTATTCTTATTCCTTAGAATCTATTGATGTGTATGATGGTGGATCCGGTTATGAAATTCCTCCTGTAGTTGAAATAGTGCCTCAGGTAGGCGATACGACTGGAACCGGCGCCAAGGCAGTTGCTTATATTGCTCTTGGAAAAGTATCTCAAATTATTGTTACTGATCCAGGTGCTGGATATACAGCTACACCTGTTGTTAATCTAATTGGCGGCGGCCCTACTGATCTAATTCCTGCAAGAGTCGCTCCGAGAATGACTAACGGATTAGTTCGCTCAAACTCTATCACTATGAAGTTTGACAGAGTTTCTGGCTACAATGAGATTACAACATCGACAGCATACGATTCTTATGTTGCTAACGGTATTACAAGAGAATTTGCATTAACTTGGGCACCTGATCCTGATAAGAATAACATTACTGTTCGAGTTAATGGCATTAGAGAACTTACTGGCGATTACGAAATTGTTCGATATACTGAAAAAGTTAATGGGTATTCTAAACAGTTTGGAAAACTAGTTTTAAGCTACGTTCCTAGAAAACTATCTAGCATTACTATCGAATACAGAAAAGATCATTCTTTATATCATGCAGTTGATAGAATTCGTGATTTCTATGCACCTACATCTGGAATGCCGGGCAATACTGCTACTCTATTAATGCATGGCTTAGAATATCCGGGCGTAACAATAGATACACTACCGTTTGAAGTTTCAAAAGGTTGGGATTCTACACCATTCGGTGAAAGCAACTGGGATGATTTTGTTCCTGAAGTTGGATCATATGAAACTCGTGGACCAAGAATCACTGCTACTGTTTCTGCAAATACAACATCTGGCGCAGGCACAGTTCTTTATTTTGATGTAACAGAAGATAAAGATATTGTTAATTTAAAAGTTGGATCTACAGTTACTATTTCTACAGTAGTTTATTCTGTAACATCATCGACCTTTATTCCTTTAGACATTGAAAATCAAACTGATCCTCGATGGAAAGTTGTTCTAGATACTCCGGTTGGGGTTGCTACTGGTACTAGTTTGGCCTTTGTGAATCCTGCACCGCTAGTTTATACTTTACCATTTGTTCCTGCTAATGGCGACGTTTATAATGCCTATGTTAAGTATTCGGGTTCTAACACATTTGTTAGAGTAGATACTACTGCAACTGTCTTTATTGGCAACGGTTATGTTAGCACAATTTCTGTTGCAGAAATTTATAACTCCGATGATAGAGTATTATTTAGGCTAGAAACAAGTGACGGATCTGCTCCGGTAGTTGATTTAGATCTAGACACCTATATTAATCCTAATGGTATTAATAGTCCAGGCTGGTACTATGATAGCATCAATGGAAGAATGGAATTAACTAAGTCTGATGACTTAGAAGATATTAATATTGACGGTGATGCTTTAGTCAGTGCAACTAACAGTTACGGCCCAGAAGAAAATCTTCCAGGCAGAGTTACTGACAGTTTAGGCATAAACGTTTATACCTATCCTAAGTCTGGTGCAGCCTTGATGATCAATAAGAAGTATCTCAAAGATGCATTTACTGATAGATATCCTATTGGATTTACACCGCCTAACAATCAATCTGTAGAAGTTCTACTGAATAACAGATTATTGTCCTATGGTGTTGATTACACTATTGATTATCTAACCAACGAAGTTGTATTCCTTGATGATCCTTATGCAGGTATAAGAGGTCCGTATTTTAGTCCGGCTGCTGTTCTTCCAAGACGTGAGAACATTAACAATCCAATTGCAAGTACCGCAGGCGATGATACATATACCGGTCCGTACTCGTTAGGTTTCTCATGGAACATGTTTGGAACATTATACAACGAAGTCTATGTTGGTACAAACGGTTACTTAACATTTGGTGGCGGCGACGATAGCTGGACTCCGCTAGTTCCGGGAATTATTGATTTCCCTGCAATCTATATCGAATATTGCGACTTGTGGCAAGATTACGGAACTAACAGTGTTGGACAGACTATTCCGTTATCCACTGGAGAAACTCCTGGATTGTTCTTGAGTAACGGCGAGATTGGCAACTTTGTCTATTGGAGACTACGCTTCCAAGGCGGCCACTATAATCAAAGAATAGGAACTACTTCTATTCCTGCTTATCAGTATGAAGTTACACTATACAGCGATGGTACAAATCAGTACATTGAAATGATTTATGAAAATACCTGGAGAGGCACTAACTTCAACGGAGATCAAGGCTTTGTAACAGGTGTTGCTCTCGGACGTTCTGGTTCTGTGCCAGGAACTGGAATTTTCGTAGATGATGCTAATATTCAAAATAATACAAGTCATGTATTCTACAGTACCAGCAATGGCGGAAACTGGCAGTATGCTGGCCAAGGTAGCTTTGATGCATTTAAAAATCAAAACCCTGATCCGGAATTGTTGTCTATTACAACAATGAGTGTTGGTGGTAAGAATTTCTTAGAAAAAGCATCTGTGCCTATTACATATACTAGCGGTCAGCGTGTGTTTGATTTTGCATCTAACTATGCTGATGTTAATAGTGCTTATGTAACTGTTAATGGTATCAAGCGAACAGATTACACTTTAACTGGTAACCAAAAGTCTGGAACTTCTGGTCGTGTTGTTGTAACATTTAACACTGACTTAGCAGTTGGAGACTTGTTACAAGTCTGGTTCTTTGCTAGCGACAACAAAGCATTTAGCGAAGTTCAAGAGCAGATTATATCTGCTACCACAGGAACTAGCCAATTTACATTAACTTATGCTCCGGGCAATATTCAACCTTACCACAGTCAAATTATTGTTGAACGTGATGGTGTAAGATTAAGTCCTCCAGATACAGTTTATTATTCAGCTGCGAACGGAGTACGTAGTTTCTCTCTAGATCAACACATTGACTATCCGCAAGGACTACCTGATAGAGCAAAACTTGAAGTTTATGTAAATGGACAAAGAACTGCATTTAGTCAATCAGTACAGTTAAATCAAGACAATAATTCTGTAGATTTTGCAGAAACTGCATTGTCTAACTCTGATGTTGTGGCAATAACAATCTTAAGAGACCACGATTACTATGTTGTTAATAATCAACTAGTTCTAACAGACCGTGTTGATGTTTCCTCTGCTAGTGTTATCAAAGTTACATCATTTACTAACCACGATAACAGTCTATTCAGAAGAGAACGCTTCAAAGGCAGATCATCTGGCATCTTTAAACTAAGCAGAACAGTTGTTGATATCAATTATGTTTGGGTTGAAGTTAATGGAAAACCTATTACTAGAGAGTTTGATTTTAGAATTGAAAGTGATCAAAGAACGGTTGTAATTAACAAGCGATTTAAACTTCGCTCGTCTGATACAGTAGTTGTTATGAGTGTTGTTGATCAAACTAGTGAAAAACTAATTGGTTATAGAATATTCCATGACAATCTTGGTAGAACTCACTATAAGAGAATCAGCCAAGAAAACACAACTCAGTTAGCAGATGACTTGCGTCCAACAGATACATTTATTACTGTTGAAGATGCTAGCGTTCTTACACCACCTAACCATGCTAAGAATCGTCCAGGAGTTATCTTAATTGATGGAGAACGTATTGAATTCTACAAACTAGAAGGTAATAAACTAAGCTGGCTACGTAGGGGAACATTAGGAACTGGTGTAAAAACTTTACACAAAGAAAGTTCAGTAGTTTTAGATCAAGGGAATGGACAAAACATTCCTGTCAGTGAAACTAAACGTCTTGATAAGTTTGTAATCAACAGTACGACTAATACATTATTAACAATGACTAATGTTATTGTTGAAAATACTGTAGATTTTGATCAAGTTGAAGTCATCTATCAAGGAAGAGTTTTAAGAAAGCCAATTTCTGATACCTACACTTCGTTGTTTAATAACGGTGTAAAGACTGTTAAGAATACAACTTCAACTTATAAGATTACAGACGTGTCTATTGGTTACGATTCTGGAGATATAAATTCTGCAGGAACATCTACACTTGTTGCGATAACAGCTGAATTTGCTATTAACACAGCAACTAATGCTATCAGCTTAAACTTTACACCTACAGTAGGTGCAGAGGTTCGAGTAGTTCAAGCAGTTTCACAGGAAGTAGGATTTGAATATTCTGACGCTCACATTAGAAATGTTGAGCAAGTTAAGTTCTTGTTAGAAAGACCATCTTTCCTACCAGATAAATATTACTATGGTCAGAACACCGCAACCGACCAGTATATCGTACTAGAAACCGGTGATACTCTAGACAGCGAATCAGGAGAACCTTTAGTAGGGCAATAATATGGCAAGAATTTCAGCGTTACCAACACTATCTAGCGCAACGGACCAGGTAATTTTCCCGGTACTGTCTAGCGGAACCAACTATGCATTTACATTTGGGGATTTTAAAACCCAGCTGCAAACTGCTGCCCAAGGAGCAACGGGCTTAACTGGATTAACTGGAAGTACAGGCCTAACTGGCGCAACTGGAGTTGGAAGTACAGGTGCTACTGGCCCTACTGGTGCTACCGGACAAAGCGGTCTAAATGGTGTCGATGGCCCACAAGGTACTACTGGCGCAACTGGACCAGTTGGTGCTACTGGATTTATTGGCGCCACTGGTGAGCCTGGCGCTACTGGCGCCGGTGCCACAGGCGCTACTGGAGAACAAGGAGCTACTGGAGAACAGGGCGCAACTGGTTCGGGTGCAACTGGCTTAACTGGAGCTACTGGTATAGGTTTTTCTCCTTTAACTTCTAGGACCACCGCAACAATTAGTCTTTTAAATCAACTTTTTGTAACTGAACAAACATCGGATACTTCGGCCTTTACTACTAGTTCTAGAGTAAGGGTAACTGCATCAACTAGCACTGGATTAGCATCAGTATTTGATGGAATTATAGAAAGTTTTGTTGATGATCAATTAACTGTTAGGACCTTAAGTACTATAGGAAGTGGAACGTTCGATGAGTGGATTATTACACTTATTGGCGGCCCAGGCCCAACTGGCGCTACTGGACAAACAGGTCCATTAGGATCACAAGGATATCAAGGAGCTACTGGAGCTACTGGTCAAGGTTCAACCGGAGCTACCGGTCCTCAAGGACCTCAAGGAGATCCTGGCGGTGCTACAGGCCCTGCAGGAGCTACCGGCAGTCAAGGTGCTACTGGTCCAGAAGGTCCGTTAGGATCTACTGGCGCAACTGGTCTGCGAGGCGGCACCGGAGCTACCGGTCCTCAAGGTTCTACTGGTCCTGCTGGAAGTTTTGGTGGTTTAACTGTAAATTATAGGTTTAGTACTGCCGTTACAGACGATGATCCGGGCAACGGACGAGTAAAGTTTGACGATCAAACGTTGCCTGATGCAACTATTTTATATATCGACGACAAAGATATTAACGGTGTTGATCTACAAAGTTTCTTAAGAACAATTGATGATAGTACAAGCCCACTAAAAGGGCACTTTAGAATTGGTGTAGCAAATACTCCTAGCACATATACTATCTTTACTATTACTGCTATTGCAGAAGAAGAAGGTTATTTTAAAATTACCTGTGCCTATGTAGATGGGTCATTTAGATTTGATGATCAGGCAGAAGTCATTTTAACCTTTGCAAGAACAGGTGATATTGGACCGCAAGGTGCTACAGGCCCCGAAGGAGCAACTGGCCCTATTGGTTCTACAGGACCTACAGGAGCAACAGGTGAAACTGGAGCTACAGGCCCTGAAGGAGCTACCGGACCAATCGGTGCTACAGGCCCTGAAGGAGCTACTGGCCCACAAGGGGATCCGGGCGGCGCTACTGGTCCTGAAGGGGCAACCGGAGCCACTGGCTTAACTGGAGCAACTGGCTTAACTGGAGCAACTGGTGTTTTTAACGGAATTACATGGACATTAACTAATAACGGAACTATTGCTTACACATTTAGTGGCCCTGGAATAGTTGCAGGCAACACAGATGATCCTGTGTTATATCTATACAAAGGATTTACCTACAACTTTATTAATAATGCGGCGTCTCACCCGTTCCAACTTCGAGTAAGTAACGGCGGTGCAGCCTATACTAGCGGAGTGAGCGGCAGCTCTACAGGAACAACTACCATTACGGTACCTATGAATGCTCCTTCGACATTGTATTATCAATGTACAGTACATAGTGTTATGGGTAATACCATTAACATAGTATAAAATAATAATGGATAAGTATGAACATGCAAGAAGAATTTAACCAACAGCAGACTGAAACTACTCAGGAAATCGAAAAACGTCCAGACGAAGTAGGCGGCATTAGCCTCCAAGGGCATATTAAGATATATGATCCTCAGACACAAGAAGTTTTTGTCAATAAAAGAAACGCTATCCATTATGAAAATTTTAGCCTTGCCCTAGTTAATAGTATCGGTAATCAAGGGTTTGGCTGGGTTAGTAAGATGGCATTTGGCAACGGAGGCAGTCGTGTTGATCCTACGGGGATTATTACATATCTGACTCCTAATTCTGTAGGACAAAACGCCGCGTTATATAATAAAACATACGAAAAATCAGTTGATGCTGCAAGTTCTTCTAATCTAGACCCTACTAGAAACTATATGGAGGCTCGACATGTAGTTGGCGCAACATATAGTGATCTGTTAGTTAGTTGCTTGTTAGACTTTGGCGAGCCTAGCGGACAACTTGCATTTGACAACAGTTCTAATTTAGATGGGCAATATGTTTTTGATGAGCTAGGTCTGGTTGGTTACGATGCTACTGGAAATGAATTGCTATTGACACATGTTATTTTCCACCCTGTTCAAAAGAGTTTGAATAGAATGATTCAAATTGATTACACAGTTAGAATCCAAAGTATCAGCGGAGTAGGAGCATAAGATGGCATACAATGTTTATTTTACAGATCCTACCAAATACAGTAGTGCTATTGTAGTTGATGACGGACTGCCCGGAGCGCCGGGCAATAATTATTCTACAAGTTTAATGCTTGTTGGAAAAAACGCTTCTGGTTATGCTTACGATATTTCCACAAACTTTTTACATCTGTTAGAAAATCATGCTAACAGTACTCCACCTACAAATCCTATTGAAGGACAACTTTGGTATGACAATGCAAATCATAAACTAAAAGTTAATGATGGTACTGCCAACGGTGCTAATTGGAAATCTATTAATGGCGTTTATCAAGAGCCTGAAGAACCACCAGAAGCTGTAACTGGGGATATTTGGGTCGATACAGTTTCTTATCAGTTGAAGGTAAAAAATCCCGACGGTGATTGGATTTTAGTAGGGCCTGCAATCGACGGTGGTACAAAGTCTGGTCCTATTCCAGAAACAGTAAAAGACACAGTCGGTGTTGATCATAAAATCATTGCAAACTATGTCGATGGCGAAATTGTTGAAATTATTAGCCCTGATCAATTTACTCCACAGATTAAAATTGATGGCTTCGAAGCTATCAAACCTGGATTAAACTTAACATCAGTTAATAATGCAATCTTAAATGCAACAGCTTATGCCGCACAGAATATTGTAGTAACTACTCCTGTTAGGGCAGTTATTAATGGAAATTATTTTGTTAGAAACGATATTGATAATTCTATTAGCGGAGTTATTAATGCCAAGAATGGTATCACACTTGGTGTAGATCCTACGTTCTCGATATCTAAAGAAGGTACATTTAAAAATAAGTTTGTTAATAGTAAAGTAAATGGTACTTTTGGATTCCAAGTAATTGACGAGAGCGACATTTACAATGAAATTTTAACTATTGACGGACAGAACAAGCGTATTGGTATTAACACTACTAACCCCCAATACACTTTAGATGTTACTGGCAATGCTAGATTTTCTGGAAACATTACAATTACAACAGATGCAAATGATGCATTGATCATTACTGGATCTGCAACGTTTGGCAAATCGACTACATTTGGAAGCACAGCTACATTCTCTTCCACTGCTACGTTTGCAGGAGGAATAAAGATTGGTAATTCTGCAACAGACTCATCTTTATTCTCTAAAGAAATTATTAAACCTTTAGTTCATAATGTTTATACACTAGGATCTACAAGCTCGGCATTTAAAGAAGTTCATAGTGCAGTGTTCAAGGGTAACTTAGATGGAACTTCAACGGTTGCCACAAGATTGTCTGCTTCTGCACAATTTACAATGTCCGGCGATATTGCCAGTACTGGTGTAACATATAATGGTACAGGTGATCCTAAAGACTTTGTAACCGAACTTCAAGCAGAAGCAATTACTAACAGAAGTACAGTTACTAATGTGTCTGCTAACGACGAATTGCTAGTTGCAGTTAGTGCCGTTAATTTTGTATCTATTCCTGCTAATGGCGGAACAGGTAACGGTGCATATTTTGATATTGTTCGACAGAGCAACGGTAGTTACTTTATCAGTAGAGTTGCAAACAGCGGAACTAACTATGTTGCAAACGATGTCCTAACTATTCCAGGCGGATTGTTAGGCGGATCTAACAATATAAACGATTTCGATATCACCGTTCCTAGCGTTAATGTATTGGGAAGTATTCCAACTACTACTGCATCATATGTTACTGTATCCGGAACTGGTGTAACAGGTCTAGCTAAAGCTAGTCGAGATGCTCTATTACAAGATGTACTTGACTTCTTAATACCTCCTGGTACTATTGTTCCTTATGCAGGATTAGAAAAGCCAGCAGCGGCAACTACTTTAAGTAAAGGTTGGTTGTTCTGCGATGGTTCTATTGTTAATAGAAGCGACTACCCAGAATTATTTGCCGCAATCGGATTTACTTACGGCAAGACATTAGTTAATGGACAGTTCAGACTTCCGGATATGCGTGGAAGAACTATCATCGGATACGATGATATGACTAACGGATTCTTAAGTAGCGGCGGGGTTGCTAATAGAGTAGTTGGCGCAACTACTCCTAATGCGTATAGTGCATCTATTGGAACTGCACCACCAGTAGTTGGTGGAGCTACAACGGCTACAATGACTGCAACATCGTTCTCACAACAGTTCCCTTATCCTACTCCAGGATTTGGCGGAACAGCAACAGGTATGGTTACAACAGTTATGCCTCCGTTCCATGCAATGAATTATATTATCAAGGCTTAAAAGGTTATGTCATATACGATAAAATACACAAACGGTAAGACACTGGCAGTAGTAGCAGACCAGTCGATAGATGAAGTATCGACAAGTCTTACTCTTGTTGGTAAAAATGTTAATAATTACGGTCAGTATGTTAATACTAACTTTGTTGCCTTACTAGAAAACTTTGCAAATTTATTAGAACCGACTAGTCCTGTAGTAGGACAGACATGGTTTGATACCAGTGAAGGCAGATTAAAAGTATATTCGACTGGTACATTTAAGCCTGTTGGTGCTCCGGTTATTAGTACTGTTGAACCTTCTGGTGCAGTTCGAGGTGATCTTTGGGTAGATACAACAAACAACTTACTAAAATGGTATGATGGTTCCGAATGGCAGTTATCTGCTAAACAATATTCCGATACAGCCGGTAAAGAAGGTTGGTTTGTTGAAACTATTACAGACAGTTCTGGATACGACCACGATGTCTCTATTTTCTGGAGTCAAGGATCTAGATGGGCTGTAATGAGCACTTCTACTATTAATATAATTAGTGGAAGTTTGCTTGAGTCAGATTTAAACACCAGTACAATTAGACCCGGTTTAATCATCAACAGCGCCATTGGTGCTAAGTTTTATGGCACTGCAACCAGCGCTGATTCTGTTGCAGGCGTTAATCTCGAATCTGTACTACGTGCAGATACCGCTGCAACAATCACAGAACCGTTTGACTTTGAAACTGACGAAGGTGTTAGTGTTGGTACTAATACCAATATTGAACTTTTAGTCGATAATACTGGAATCGTAACCAGTGTTATTAGAGGAACTATCCAAGGCGAGCCACTAGAGATTAGATATAACAGTGTTTCTACAGGAACTGATGCAGTTGCTATCCATATTGACTCTGACAATGATAGAATTGGTATTTTTAACAGGACACCAACTACTGATTTAGATATTACCGGTAATGTTAGAATTACTGGAGACTTAGTAGTTGATGGGGCTCAAGTAAGTTTAGAAGTTTCGACAATTAAAGTTGATGATAAAAACATCGAACTTGCTGTACAGACTACTGCAACTGACCTTGGCGCCGATGGCGGCGGTATGATTGTTCATGGAGCTACTGATAAATTATGGCTATATGAACAAGACAGAGAAGCATGGCAGTCGAATATTAATATTGACTTGTCTTCTACTGCAAGTTCGTATAGAATTAATAACATTGTAGCAATCGAGTATGACGGTGCGGCTGATCTTAAGTTAGGGGGAGCAGTTAAATCTGCACCCGGATTACAGAATCTTCCAGTATTGAATGTTTTAACAGTTACAAATGCTGTTATTAGTACAATTTCTACACCAATATCACCATTAGCGGACCTTGTGTTAGCACCGTCAAGTGGTGTTGTTGATCTAAATTCTGCTGCAAAAATTGGTGGAATGGCAGCAACATTAGACACTGATCCTGATGATTATGCTGTTTCTAAAGGATATTTTGAAGGTCGTTTAGCAGGTGCATTGGGTGGATACAGTGCTAGAAAGCCATATACTTTAAACGTTGATATTACTGACTTTGATACAGTCAATGATGACATTATTGCTATCCTTGATGTTACGTTACCAGTAGATGGATTTGGTGATCCTTACTATGTTCAGCCAGATGGTGCTAGATGTACTGTACTATGCACTAGATATGAAGCAACTACTGCAACATATCTATTAAGCAACCTAAATACTTCGACAGTTAGAGAGTTGTTTAACATTGTTACCGATGTTAGCTACACTGCAACTTCGACAACTACTTCGTTTATTAATACAGTTTCTAGTACATCGACATTGTTAGTAACCGATTTTGAACTTGCAGGTAACGTAACAATTTCTACACCAATGCCTCGCATTGTTAGATCAGTTAAATTGTTTGCTGTAGTTGCAGGATACTGGACATTTATTGAAGATGTTGATACAACATACTTAACTTCTGACAGTTCTTCTATTCTTGAGACAGGTGTTAAGACATTCACGGTTAATAGAAATAGTTCAACAATTTACAGTTCTCCTACAACATGGGGAGGAATTTTTACAACTGGTACGAGTGTAACAATTAGAGAAACAGATACTCAGGTTAATTACCTACAAGGTACAATTACTGAATATTCTGGTACTAATTTAACAGTCAATGTAACACTTGCTTACAATACCGCAACAACATCTACATTTACTTCGTGGATTATTCGAAGAGATGTATAATGGAGAGTAACTAGATGCCTTATAATTTAAAATATTTCGACGGAAGAGCTTTTATAACACTTGCTGACGGTGTAGTAGATCAGCAGGCATCTTCCAGTCTTTATCTTATTGGTAAAGATGTTACTAGTTACGGTACAATTCAGAACGATAACTTCCTTTGGTTGTTAGAAAACTTTGCAGGAACAGTTGAACCAGTTAATAAAGTTCAAGGACAAATTTGGTTTGATAAAACTTCAAGTATTTTAAAACCTAAAGTCTATGACGGAGCGGAATGGCGCACATTTAGCACGATAGCTGCAAGCTCAACATCAGCAACTAATGCTACAGTAGGTGATCTCTGGTACGATACATCTAGAGATCAATTGTTTATTAAGAATACATTATCGGATTATACATTAGTTGGCCCAGAATCTGTACCTGGTTTTGGTAAAACTAAATTTTTATCAAGAACAGTTAAAGATCTTACCAATGCATCACATGCATGTATTGTTATGTATGTAGATGATGCAGTACTTGGTGCTGTTTCTAACGACGAATTTTATGTCAATACATCGGATGAAATATATCTTGCAGGAATTGAGGTTATTGGCCGCGGCTTTAATTTTGCCTCAGGTGCAACAGTTTCTTCCGATGATGTTTATCTTAGAGCAGAAGCAGATGAAACTATTACAGGACGATGGACATTTAATAGTATTAATGGTATCGGAATCGGAACCTCGACAATATTTCCAAGTGAATCGGGGAACTTAACACTCCAATCAATTGGTAGGAGTGTTGTAATTAATGCTAATGAACTAAGACCGAGCGGTAGTACAGTTACGCTCGGAACAACATCAAATAAATTTGCAAAAGTTTATGCAAGCGAATTTAACGCAGGCAGTAGTGTAAGTTCTGCCAATCTTACAGGTAAATTTATCCTTACTGCAAGTAGTAAGATTGAGCCTGGCACAGACGGTTCGATCAATATGGGTGCTGCTAATGCAAGATTTGCTACGGTATTCACTAAAGGACTTAATGCAGGAGGAACTACTGAAGAAGGGGTAGTTGTAGGAAACTGGAAATTAGATACTGGCAGTACGTTAGATGTATCTGATGGCGTTTTTGTTTCTGCCGATGCATCTATGGGTTCTTTAGATGTTGGAGTAGTTAATGCAACTATTGTAAATGCAGATAAAGTAGTTACTAGATTTATTACAGCAGGAACTTCATCAACAACTGGACTAATTGAAGGTGATTGGTCTTTAACTGCTAGCAGTAGATTGCGAGCAGTTTATGCCGACATTGCTGAAAAGTATGCAACTGATGCTCAATATGAACCCGGAACAGTTGTTATGTTTGGCGGAGATAAAGAAGTTACTATTGCTAATTTACCTTCAACAACTAAAGTTGCTGGAATTGTTACAACTGAGCCTGCACAAATTTTAAATACAAACTTAGAAGATGCAGTGGCCATCGCTTTAGTAGGTCGAGTACCTTGCAAAGTAGTTGGTACTATTTTTAAAGGAGATATGCTAGTTGTTAGCGATATTCCAGGAGTACTTACTAGCTCAGTAGCACCGAAGACTGGATCTTTAGTTGCAAAGGCATTAGAATTTTATAACTCAACAGAAGTAGGTTTTATTGAAGTTATGGTAGCAAGAGGTTAAAATGGCATATATTATTAATAAATCAAACGGATCAAAATTAGTTACTGTCGAAGACGGTTCTATTAATGTAACGGCATGTGATATTTCTCTTGTTGGAAAGAACTATGCAGGATACGGCGAAGCTATTGCATCTAACTTTGTTAAATTGTTAGAAAATTTTTCAAGTCCGAAGCAACCGGCAAAGCCGTTAGTCGGCCAACTTTGGTACGATAGCTCGAACAAAAAAATTAAATTTTACACAGGTAGTGATTTTAAATCTATACCTGCATTAAATGCCGGCAAAGATTATCCAACAGATCAGTTAAAGGGCGATTTACACTATAATGAAACTGAAGGTAAGTTGTATTTTTATGACGGACAGAAATATGTTTTAATCGGACCACAACTTTCAGGTAAAGCTTCTAAAAATACAGTCTCTCCTGTACTACTTGAAGATAATGGAGAAGAAACACAGTCGCACTATGTTTTAAAATTTGATATTCAGAACTATTATTTAGAAACAGAAATCAATAAAGTTGCTGTAATTTCGAATGATCCATTTACACCTCTTTCAGAAGACTACACTACTTTATTCCCTGTAATTAAGAAAGGTATCACCCTAGCAGGTGCTGATAGTTCGACCGGTATTTCTTATGATTCTGAAACAGAATTAGGTTCTATATTTTGGGGAACTGCGGCTGACAGTATTCGACTGGATGGAAAACTTGCCAGCGAGTATGTCCAGTATTCATCTCCTCTTTTTACATCTCAAGTTAGAGTCAATACTACTGACGGTATTAACATTGCATCGAATGGTTTAAGATTATACACCAATACTAGTGGCGCTCAACTTAATACTGATTTACCTAGGATTAGTTTAAATGCAACAGCGGGCGGAGAACTGTTTAATATTATTAACGTTGATGCAAGTGACAATCTTGCATTGATGCCTAGTAGAACAGCCGGAACTTTAGTTAATATCGGTAGTAGTGCAAATCCATTTAACGTAGTCTATGCTAACGAATACAATACAACTGGTGCTGACTTGGCAGAAAAATATCTTGCTGATGCAGAATACGAACCTGGAACAGTTTTAAGACTAGGTGGTGAAGCCGAAGTTACTATCTGTGCAAGTTATGAACACGAAGGTATTGCAGGTATTGTATCAACACAACCTGGACATTTATTAAATCAAGGACTAGAAAACGGAGTTGCTATTGCACTCAAAGGTCGAGTACCATGTAAGGTAAAAGGTCCTGTTAAGAAAGGCGATGTTTTAGTTTCATCTAATGTACCTGGACACGCTGAAGTTCGTAGATACGGACACAGAACAAATCCGTTAGCGATTCTTGGAAAGGCACTCCAAGATTTTGACGGAGAAACTGGAGTTATTGAAGTAATGGTATATTAAAAAAGCGCCCTAGGGCGCTTTTTTATGCTTCAGTAGTTTCTGCTTTAGCTTTCTTTTTCGGCGGATCTATTGTATCCGCTTCTTTACGAAGTCTTGCGGCTTCCTTATAAAGTGCATCTGCTCGACTACGCATTTCTGCAGGACTCAAACTCATATTGGTTTCTGGTACTGCTTCTTTTGCGGCACGTTCTTCCCTAGCCTTGTCCCACTTATTTTTTGTAGCAACAGTTCCTTCTTTAACAACAATCTCGTCACTATTTCCTTCTTCAGAGATAGCCAGTTGATCAACTGTTACACCTTTCTGGTCTGCAATCAATTGATTTAATTCATTTAATTGCATTTGATTTTTTGGATCAAAAATCATAGTAACCATATTGGTAGGAACTTTAGTTAGCAGTCCATTACGATGTAGAAACTCTAACATGTTGGAGCCGTCTGGGAAACGACGAACTGCCAAAATGTCTGCTAGCTCATTGGCTTGTTGTCCGGAATCACTTTCAATTAGACTCATAAGAGAGTCATGAAACGCATCCGGCAAGCCGTTGGTGCCGCATACAAGGGCACTTTGGGAGTCTCCGGGTAGTGTTCTAAATAGAACTGCAACCCTTGCTCCGTTGTTTTTCATTTTTCCAACATGTTTCATATTGTTTCCTTATTCTGGTGTGCCTTCTGTTGCCGGTTGTGCTTCAGCAGGTGCAGCCTGTGCGGGCACAACTGCCTGCAAAAATGCATCTAGCTTATTAAACACACTACCAACAGCCGCCATTTCTGCGGCTTTAAAAGCGCCGCGAGTTGCGGCAATATCAATAACAGATCTTACATTCTGAAGATCAGTAATTGTAAGATCCGGCGCTTGTTTCTGTTCAGACATTTCTTCTTATTCCTTATGCAGTATTGGACAGGCTAAAGACAGCATAGAAAGTTCTTTTGAATCTTCGATGCCTATCTCGATAGCAGTAGTTAGCTTATTGTCATCGACGACGGTGCATTTTCTGACACAGTACCTACTGTTCAAGTTCAAATAAATCCATTTATCGAGTTCTTTAATATCAATAAATTTCTTTATTAAGAGCTTGCCAAAATTTGGAGGAATCCTATTTAAACGCCTTGCTGAAAGTACATTTAATGGATTCACTCTTCCTTTGCTGATAGCCATTATATACCTACTTTATTTATAATAAGCAGTCTGACCGAACGGGGAAACAATGGATTCGTTGCCGTGAATGACAAATAGGGTTTCGCAGTAATCTTCGTCACCCCAACTACCGCAAGGGTATCCATCGGTGAACATGATGAATCGTTTAGGTTCAATACCTTCTCGCTTCATGAAGTCCCAATTTACATCAAAGTCAGTACCACCGCCACCTTTGACTTTATAATCCATAATTTCGTCAGCGGTGTCACCTGAGAATTTCGCATAGTTATAGACACCGGTATCAAAGCACCACAGATCTAATTTAAAATCTACATATTCGTCCATAATGCCTTTGACTTCACTGATGAAGTCCTTGGCCATAGCATCACTAATAGATCCTGACATATCAATTGCAACAGACACGTCAATAGTTTCTTCATTCATCATACCGGGCAATACAGCACCGCAGTGTTGGCTCTTACGGTTTGGACGTTGGAAGCTAAAATTGCTCTTAATGATACTTTGGATGTTCATGCGGAGCAGTTGGCGCCAGTCCATTTTAGGCTCAGTAAAGTCTTTGATAAGACGTGCAACACCTGCAGGAATTTTACCTGCACCTGCCGCTTGAGCAGCCGCTACCATTGCTTCTTTGATCTCGTCTCGGATTGCTTTCTTTTCTTCAGCAGTTAGACGAGGGCGCTTACCCGATCCATCTTGATCACCGTCTTGTCCATCATCGCTATCGCTGTCATCGTCACCTTCTCCGTCGAGGTGTTCATCCAGCAGTTCGCCGAGTTGGCTCAAGTCAATCTTTTCAGCCTTTTCGTATAGGTCGTCATAGATTTGTTCGTAGCTCCAGCCGCGATATTTGTTGTCTTGGAAGATTTTAATGAAGCTAGGCACTTCACCAATTTTTTCATCTTTAAGAATTTGATTAACTGCAAAGTCTGCGGCAATATTAGACAGCTGAGGATCTCGACCTTCACGGCGGCCGATATGATCAAATACGTTGTGGAGAACCTCGTGTGCAAAGCCAAACTCTGCTTCTTTAGGTTTGAGCTTATCAACGAACTCTAGGTTGTAATAGAAATTGCGACCATCTGTTGCCAATGTTTGACACCAATTAGATGCGTCAATTAGTTTCATGCGGGTAGCCAGATTACCAAAGAAAGGATGGCGGAGCAACAGTCCAACACGAGCGGTAATCAGCTTGTCAATAATTTTTGCCTTTTCGGCATTTGAATATTCTTTTGTGGGCTTAGTCTTTTTGACTTTCTCAGCTTTCATAACATCAGACATAGTTTATCCTTTCTGTTTAATATACTTATTATACACTATTTTTTACCAAAGGGCAAGCAAAAAGGGCCCCGAAGGGCCCAATTTAACCTTCCATTGCTTGGATGATGTACTTGCCGTATTTGTCGTGGAACTTGTCAAAGTTCTTGAGCTTACTTGCGTCAAACGGCAGTTGGTAGTTAGTAAGAGCAACTTTAGCACCCATAACAACTAGCTCAGTTGGAAAATTATCCATCATAAAGCCAAAGAAGTTATCTGCCATAGCATCCCAATCTTTAACTTTCTTCTTGTCAGCTTCTTGAAGCTCATAGCACATGGAAGTAGTCAAAGAGTACATCGCAGAGATTTCTTTGATGTTAATTTTGTCAATTTTACCAGACAGGATATCTTCTGGCTTAGGCATCTGTTTGGCAACCTTACGGTGCGCCATGAACTTAACAGCAAGACCTTCACCAATAGCACCCGAAACCAAGTCAGTAAGAGTACCTTCATCCAAGTCGTCATCAATCAACAGCTCGCTAACGAAAGACCAAGAGCGAGGAGTTGCAAATGCACGGCTTGAGCTCTTAGGATCAAAGTCGTAGAGGTCTTGTTTTGCAAACGAAACATAGCCAACAACCTGTTCATGCAGTTTGTTGCGAGTAGCCCACATGAGCCAATCTTCGAAATCAGTTTTCAGTTCCAAGTGTAGGAAACGGTTTGCCAGCGGAGCAGGCATACGATAAGTAACACCCTTGTCAGTTTCACGGTTACCTGCGGCAACAATTGAAACACCATCGGGCAGTTTATAAGTACCAACACGGCGGTTTAGAACCAACTGATAAGCAGCCGCTTGAGTAGCAGGAGCCGCAGAGTTTAGTTCGTCTAGGAACAGGATAGCAGTAGAGTTTGGATCAGTAGGCAGTTCTGCAGGAGGTGCCCAAGTCATAGTACCTTGGTCACTATTGTAATAAGGAATGCCTTTAATGTCAGTGGGTTCCCACAGACTCAAACGAACGTCAATAACTTCACGTTCAAATTCTTCGCCGATTTGTTTAACAATATCGGATTTGCCAATACCGGGGGCACCCCACATAAAGACTGGGCGCTTAATCTTTACGCACTTGCGAATAGACTTTTTAGCCTCATTAGGAGTAACTGCACGGTTGCCGCTGATTGCTTCTGCCATTTTAAAACCTTTAAAAAGTGTTGAAATTTTTACGCTGTATCGTTAGCGTATGTATTGATTATACAGGAGTTTTGCAGAAAAGTCAATCACTCTGCTTGTTGTGTTTTTGCAACAGCCATAGCACGAGCAATACCGTATTTTTGGATATTTCCGGAAAATAGGACTAATTGGACAGCCATTTTCTCGTTATAAACAAAAATGGCTTTTTTGGTGATGTAAAATGGGCTATCGATAAATTGGTCCAATTGGATAATTAACCTATTGGTCCAATCTATTTCTTTTGGGAGATCAATTTTGTAGCATTTGATGTCGGCGGCCTGCATCCATTCGTGTCCGGATTCAGTTAGTCTTAAACCGCCCTTTTCTTTTTGTCTAGGATTTACCCAAAATGCAGGAAGCATTTTTTTGGCATACGCATCATCGCTGGGTTTGCCCAACGCATTTAATACATATTTGACTATTTCAATCCTTTGATTCATCTGACAATTTTTCGCCAGTGGTTAGTTTATATACACTAAAGTCTTGGCA